>ERZ1106981.562-NODE-562-length-25207-cov-3.815999_pt1 | contig 25207 bp, 20 predicted proteins | sample MGYA00403692_ERZ1106981 | MGnify/ENA primary metagenome ERZ1106981 (study PRJEB35170, sample SAMEA104062431) | human gut metagenome | biome: human gut; feature: human-associated habitat; material: faeces | place: Denmark | collected 2012-06-22 ... | reverse complement strand
TCGCCAAACTGTACGCCTACTGGATCACCGTTAACTACCGCGAATCCTACGGCATCTACGCCTGTAACGGCATTCTGTTCAACCATGAATCTCCGCGTCGTGGCGAAACCTTCGTGACCCGCAAAATCACCCGCGCGATTGCCAATATCGCTCAGGGGCTGGAGTCCTGCTTGTTCCTCGGCAACATGGATTCCCTGCGTGACTGGGGCCATGCCAAAGACTACGTCAAGATGCAGTGGATGATGCTGCAACAAGAGACGCCGGAAGATTTCGTGATCGCGACCGGCGTGCAGTACTCCGTGCGTCAGTTCGTCGAAATGGCGGCGGCACAGCTGGGGATCAAACTGCGCTTTGAAGGGGAAGGCGTGGAAGAGAAAGGGATTGTCGTTTCTGTCACCGGTCATGACGCGCCGGGCGTGAAGCCGGGTGATGTGATTATCGCCGTTGACCCGCGCTACTTCCGTCCTGCGGAAGTGGAAACCCTGCTGGGCGACCCGTCAAAAGCGCACGAGAAGCTGGGCTGGAAACCGGAGATCACACTCCAGGAGATGGTGTCTGAAATGGTTGCGAAAGACCTGGAAGCGGCGAAGAAACATTCCTTGCTGAAATCTCATGGCTACGAGGTTGCCATCGCGCTGGAGTCCTGAGGATGATGAAACAACGTATTTTTGTGGCGGGCCATCGCGGGATGGTGGGTTCCGCCATCGTAAGACAGCTGGCGCAGCGCGAGGATGTGGAACTGGTGCTGCGCACTCGCGACGAGCTGAATTTGCTGGACAGCCGGGCGGTACAGGCATTCTTCGCTGAAGAACGCATTGACCAGGTTTATCTGGCAGCGGCGAAGGTGGGTGGTATTGTCGCCAACAATACGTACCCGGCCGATTTCATCTACGAGAACATGATGATTGAGAGCAACATCATTCACGCCGCGCATCTGCACAACGTGAACAAGCTGTTGTTCCTCGGTTCCTCCTGTATCTACCCCAAACTGGCAAAACAGCCGATGGCGGAAAGCGAACTGCTGCAAGGGTCGCTTGAACCAACCAACGAGCCGTATGCCATCGCCAAAATTGCCGGGATCAAACTGTGCGAGTCCTGGAATCGCCAGTTTGACCGCGATTACCGCTCGGTCATGCCGACCAACCTGTACGGGCCGCATGACAACTTCCACCCGAATAATTCGCACGTCATTCCCGCGCTGCTGCGTCGCTTCCATGAAGCGACCGAACAGAACGCGCCGGATGTAGTGGTATGGGGCAGCGGGACACCGATGCGCGAGTTCCTGCATGTGGATGATATGGCTGCCGCCAGCATCCATGTGATGGAGCTGGATCGCGAAGTGTGGCAGGAGAACACGCAGCCGATGCTCTCGCACATCAACGTCGGTACTGGTGTGGATTGCACCATTCGGGAGCTGGCGCAAACGATCGCTCAGGTCGTGGGCTACAAAGGGCGGGTGGTGTTTGACGCCACGAAACCGGACGGCGCGCCGCGCAAACTGCTCGACGTAACGCGCCTGCATCAGCTTGGCTGGTATCACGAGGTGTCGCTGGAGGCCGGGCTTGCCAGCACTTACCAGTGGTTCCTTGAGAACCAGCACCGGTTCCGGGGGTAAACATGTTTTTACGTCAGGAAGATTTCGCTACCGTCGTGCGCTCTACGCCGCTGATCTCCATTGATTTGATCGTGGAGAATGAGCACGGCGAATTCCTGCTGGGCAAGCGCACCAATCGCCCTGCGCAGGGTTACTGGTTCGTACCGGGCGGGCGCGTGCAGAAGGATGAGACGCTGGAAAAAGCGTTTGAGCGTCTCACTCAGGCGGAACTGGGGCTGCGTTTACCGCTGTCCGCAGGCGCGTTTTATGGCGTCTGGCAGCACTTCTATGACGATAACTTCTCCGGCGAAGACTTTACCACTCATTACGTTGTGCTTGGTTTTCGCCTGAAGGTGAATCAGGCGGATCTGCATCTGCCTGATGAACAACATGAAGATTATCGCTGGCAGACGCCTGAGCGGCTTCTGGCAAGCGCCAGCGTTCACGACAACAGTCGGGCGTACTTCCTCGCGGATCGTCAGTCCGGGGTGCCTGGATGTTACACGAAATCATTCAGCCTGAATCAAGGCGGCAGGGGTGAGCAGATGCAGCCAACGCAGAGTCAGGTTGAAGGATGAAGCGTATGAGAATCCTTGTGTATGGCATCAACTACTCGCCGGAGCTAACCGGCATCGGTAAATACACCGGCGAGATGGTGGAGTGGATGGCGCGTGAAGGGCATGAGGTTCGGGTGATCACCGCGCCGCCTTACTACCCGCAGTGGAAAGTGGGCGAGCAGTATTCCTCCTGGCGTTATCGCCGGGAAGAGGGGGCGGCCACCGTCTGGCGCTGCCCGTTATATGTTCCGACGCAGCCATCGACGCTGAAACGCTTGCTGCACCTGGGCAGTTTCGCCCTGAGCAGTTTCTTCCCGCTGATGGCGCAGCGACGCTGGAAGCCGGATCGGATTATCGGCGTGGTGCCGACGCTGTTTTGCACGCCAGGTATGCGTTTGCTGGCGAAACTCTCCGGCGCGCGCACGTTGCTGCATATTCAGGACTACGAGGTGGATGCGATGCTCGGTCTGGGGCTGGCCGGGCAAGGCAAGAGCGGTAAGGTTGCCCGACTGGCCGCCGCGTTCGAGCGCAGCGGTCTGCACAACGTCGATAACGTCTCCACCATCTCCCGCTCAATGATGAATAAAGCGCAGGAGAAAGGGGTCGCGGCAGACAAGGTGATTTTCTTCCCTAACTGGTCGGAAGTGGCGCGTTTTCGCGACGTGACCGCTAGCGATGCGGCCCGCTTACGCCAGACGTTAGGGTTGCCGGGTGATAAAAAAATCATTCTGTACTCCGGCAATATCGGTGAAAAACAAGGGCTTGAGAACGTGATCGACGCCGCTGAGCGTCTTACCGATCGCCCCTGGTTGTTTGTCATTGTCGGGCAGGGCGGCGGCAAAGCGCGGCTGGAAAAAATGGCCCGTGAGCGCGGCCTGGATAACGTCAAATTTTATCCGCTTCAGCCTTATGAAGCCTTACCTGCGCTGCTGAAGATGGGCGATTGCCATCTGGTGGTGCAAAAGCGCGGCGCGGCGGATGCCGTTTTGCCGTCGAAACTGACCAATATTCTGGCGGTGGGCGGCAACGCGGTGATTACCGCTGAACCGGAAACCGAACTCGGCCAGCTTTGTCGCGACTATCCCGGCATTGCCGTTTGCGTGGAACCGGAGTCGGTCGACGCGCTGGTGACGGGGATTACCCAGGCGCTTGCCATGCCTGAGAACAACACGGTGGCATGCGAATATGCCGAACGCACGCTCGATAAAGAGAACGTGTTACGTCAATTTATTACAGATATTCGGGGATAAATCATGGGTCAACGTAAACTTTATCCGGTCGTGATGGCGGGTGGCTCGGGTAGCCGTTTATGGCCGCTTTCTCGTGTACTTTATCCAAAACAGTTTCTCTGCCTGAAGGGCGATCTCACCATGCTGCAAACGACCATTTGTCGTCTGAACGGCGTGGAGTGCGAAAGCCCGGTGGTGATCTGCAATGAGCAGCACCGCTTTATTGTCGCCGAACAGTTGCGCCAGCTAAACAAACTGACGGAGAACATTATTCTCGAACCTGCCGGGCGCAATACCGCGCCAGCGATTGCGCTGGCGGCGTTGGCGGCGAAACGCCACAGCCCGGAAGGCGATCCGCTGATGCTGGTACTGGCGGCCGATCACGTCATTGCTGATGAAGGGGCGTTTCGTGACGCGGTGCGTAACGCCATTCCGTATGCCGAAGCGGGTAAGCTGGTCACGTTCGGCATCGTGCCGGATCTGCCGGAAACCGGCTACGGCTATATTCGTCGCGGCGATGTCTCTCCCGGCGAGCAAGACGCGGTTGCTTTTGACGTCGCGCAGTTTGTCGAAAAACCCAATCTTGAAACCGCGCAGGCCTACGTGGCGAGCGGCGACTACTACTGGAACAGCGGGATGTTCCTGTTCCGCGCCGGGCGTTATCTGGAAGAACTGAAAAAATACCGTCCCGATATTCTGGACGCCTGCGAAAACGCGATGAGCATCGTTGACCCCGACCTCGACTTTATCCGCGTGGATGAAGAGGCGTTCCTCGCCTGCCCGGAAGAGTCGGTGGACTACGCGGTGATGGAGCGCACGGCGGATGCGGTGGTTATGCCGATGGATGCCGGCTGGAGCGACGTGGGTTCCTGGTCTTCACTGTGGGAAATCAGCGCGCACACCGCCGAGGGAAACGTGCATCACGGCGACGTCATTAGCCATAAAACGGAAAACAGCTACGTTTATGCGGAGTCGGGCCTGGTGACGACCGTCGGGGTGAAAGACCTGGTGGTTGTACAGACCAAAGATGCGGTGTTGATTGCCGATCGCAATGCGGTGCAGGATGTGAAAAAAGTGGTGGAGCAGATTAAAGCTGACGGGCGTCATGAGCACCATATCCACCGTGAAGTCTACCGGCCGTGGGGCAAATACGACTCTATCGACGCCGGCGACCGTTATCAGGTGAAACGTATTACCGTTAAACCCGGCGAGGGGCTCTCCGTGCAGATGCATCACCATCGGGCGGAGCACTGGGTGGTGGTTGCAGGGACGGCAAAAGTCACCATCAACGGCGAAATCAAACTGCTCGGTGAAAACGAGTCTGTCTACATACCTCTGGGGGCGACCCACTGCCTGGAGAATCCGGGAAAAATTCCGCTCGACCTGATTGAAGTCCGCTCCGGTTCGTACCTTGAAGAGGACGACGTGGTGCGCTTCGCCGATCGCTACGGGCGGGTGTAAGCCTGGTAAGTTGCCGGATGGCGCGTTGCTTATCCGGCCTACAGGTCCGTAGGCCCGGTAAGCGTAGCGTCACCGGGCAATAAAACAAAAATTGAAAAAGGCTCTTACGAGAGTCAGGGCCAACTGTTGCCTGAAGAAGGGTAAAAACATGACGAAATTAACCTGTTTTAAAGCCTACGATATTCGCGGCAGGCTGGGCGAAGAGTTGAATGAGGATATCGCGTGGCGTATTGGCCGCGCTTACGGCGAGTTCCTGCAACCGAAAACCATTGTGCTGGGCGGCGATGTGCGCCTGACAAGCGAGTCGCTGAAACTGGCGCTGGCGAAAGGGTTGCAGGATGCGGGCGTTGACGTACTGGATATCGGCCTTTCCGGCACGGAAGAGATCTATTTTGCGACCTTCCATCTGGGCGTTGATGGCGGTATTGAAGTGACCGCCAGCCATAACCCGATGGACTACAACGGTATGAAACTGGTGCGCGAGGGCGCGCGCCCCATCAGCGGCGACACCGGCCTGCGCGACGTGCAGCGTCTGGCGGAATCCAATGATTTTCCACCGGTCAACGAAGCCAGACGCGGCAGCTATAAGCAGATCAATCTGCGTGACGCCTACATCGACCACCTGTTCGGCTACATCAACGTCAACAATCTCACGCCATTGAAGCTGGTCATCAACTCCGGCAACGGCGCGGCAGGCCCGGTGGTGGATGCCATTGAAGCCCGCTTTAAGGCGCAGGGCGTGCCGGTTGACTTCATCAAAATCCACAACACGCCGGACGGCAACTTCCCGAACGGCATCCCTAATCCGCTGCTGCCGGAGTGTCGCGATGACACCTGCAACGCCGTTATTGAACACGGCGCAGATATGGGCATTGCCTTCGACGGGGATTTCGACCGCTGCTTCCTGTTTGATGAGAAAGGGCAGTTCATTGAGGGCTACTACATTGTCGGCCTGCTGGCGGAGGCATTTCTGGAGAAACACCCGGGGGCGAAGATCATCCACGACCCGCGTCTGTCCTGGAACACTGTTGATGTGGTGACGGCGGCGGGCGGCACGCCGGTGATGTCGAAAACCGGTCATGCCTTCATTAAAGAACGTATGCGCCATGAAGATGCTATCTACGGCGGCGAAATGAGCGCCCATCACTACTTCCGGGATTTTGCGTACTGCGACAGCGGGATGATCCCGTGGCTGCTGGTGGCGGAGCTGGTATGTCTGAAAGGGCAGTCGCTGGGGGAACTGGTGCGTGACCGGATGGCGGCGTTCCCGGCCAGCGGTGAAATCAACAGCAAACTGGCAGAGCCTGCGGCCGCCATCAGCCGGGTGGAAGCACACTTTGCGCGTGAAGCGCTGACGGTGGACAGAACTGACGGCATCAGCATGTCGTTTGCCGACTGGCGCTTCAACCTGCGTTCTTCCAATACTGAACCGGTGGTGCGGCTGAACGTGGAATCACGCGGCGACATTCCGCTGATGGAAGCGCGAACGCGAACCCTGCTGACGTTGCTGAATCAGTAATGTCGGTTCTTCCCTTACCCGGCGACGGGTAAGGGGCTAATAACAGGAACAACGATGACAAATCTAAAAAAGCGCGAGCGAGCGAAAACCAATGCATCGTTAATCTCTATGGTGCAACGCTTTTCGGATATCACCATCATGTTTGGCGGGTTATGGGTTGTCTGCAAGCTGAGCGGATTGCCTTTCCTGTATATGCATCTGTTGGTGGCGCTGATCACGCTGGTGGTTTTTCAGATGCTGGGCGGCATAACTGATTTTTACCGTTCCTGGCGCGGCGTGAAGATTTCGACGGAACTGGCGCTACTGCTGCAAAACTGGACGCTGAGTCTGGTCTTCAGCGCGGGCCTGATTGCCTTCAATAACGACTTCGATAACCGTCTTACCGTCTGGCTGGCGTGGTATGCGCTCTCCAGCGTGGGTCTGGTGGTCTGCCGCTCGTTCATTCGCTACGGAGCCGGATGGCTGCGTAACCGTGGGTACAACACGCGCCGGGTGGCGGTGGCGGGGGATCTTCCTGCCGGTCAGTCGCTGCTGGACAGCTTCCGCAAGGAGCCGTGGTTGGGTTTTGAAGTGGTCGGCGTTTACTACGATCCGAAACCGGGCGGCGTCTCTTCTGACTGGGCCGGAAATCTGCAACAACTGGTTGAGGATGCCAAAGCCTCACGCATTCATAACGTCTATATCGCCATGTCGATGAGTGACGGGGCGCAGGTAAAAAAACTGGTGCGCGCTCTGGCGGACACTACCTGCTCGGTCATCCTCATCCCGGATGTTTTTACCTTTAATATTCTGCACTCGCGCATTGAAGAGGTAAGCGGCGTGCCGGTCGTGCCGCTGTATGACACGCCGCTGTCAGGGATCAATCGTCTGCTGAAACGCGCGGAAGATATCGTGCTGGCGTCGCTGATTCTGCTGCTGATCTCTCCGGTGCTGTGCTGCATTGCGCTGGCGGTCAAATTCAGTTCGCCAGGGCCGATTATCTTCCGCCAGACCCGTTATGGCATGGACGGTAAGCCGATCAAAGTGTGGAAATTCCGCTCCATGAAGGTGATGGAAAACGACAAAGTGGTGACGCAGGCGACGCAAAACGACCCGCGTGTAACCCGCGTGGGGAATTTTCTGCGCCGTACCTCGCTTGATGAACTGCCGCAGTTTATCAACGTTCTGACCGGCGGCATGTCTATCGTCGGGCCGCGCCCGCACGCGGTGGCGCATAACGAGCAGTATCGCCAGCTTATCGAAGGCTACATGCTGCGCCATAAAGTCAAACCCGGCATTACGGGGTGGGCGCAGATCAACGGCTGGCGCGGCGAGACCGACACACTGGAGAAAATGGAAAAGCGCGTGGAGTTTGATCTGGAGTACATCCGTGAGTGGAGCGTGTGGTTTGACATCAAGATTGTTTTTCTGACGGTGTTCAAAGGCTTTGTGAATAAAGCGGCGTACTGAGGAACGATCATGAGCTTACGAGAAAAAACCATCAGTGGGGCGAAGTGGTCGGCGATCGCTACGGTTATCATCATCGGGCTGGGACTGATTCAGATGACCGTGCTGGCGCGGATTATTGATAATCACCAGTTTGGTCTGCTGACCGTGTCGCTGGTGATTATCGCCCTCGCCGATACGCTGTCGGACTTCGGTATTGCCAACTCCATTATCCAGCGTAAAACGATAAGCCACCTCGAACTCACCACCCTGTACTGGCTGAACGTTGGCTTAGGGCTGGCGGTGTGCGTTGTGGTGTTTTTGCTTAGCGACGCGATCGGCAACGTGCTGCATAACCCCGATCTGGCGCCGCTGATTAAAACCCTGTCGCTGGCGTTTGTGGTGATCCCTCACGGGCAGCAGTTTCGCGCGTTGATGCAAAAGGAGCTGGAATTTAACAAAATAGGCATGATCGAGACCAGCTCGGTGCTGGCGGGGTTCACCTTTACCGTGGTCAGCGCCCATTTCTGGCCGTTGGCAATGACGGCGATCCTCGGCTATCTGGTCAACAGCGCCGTCCGTACGCTGCTGTTCGGCTATTTTGGCCGGAAGATCTACCGCCCCGGCCTGCATTTTTCGCTGGCGTCTGTTTCGTCGAACCTGCGCTTTGGCGCATGGCTGACGGCGGACAGCATCATCAATTACGTCAATACTAACCTGTCGACGCTGGTGCTGGCGCGTATTCTCGGCGCGAGTGTCGCCGGGGGATACAACCTTGCTTATAACGTGGCGGTAGTTCCGCCAATGAAGCTTAACCCGATTATTACCCGCGTATTGTTCCCGGCGTTCGCCAAAATTCAGGATGATACGGAGAAGCTGCGCGTCAACTTCTACAAGCTGCTGTCGGTCGTGGGGATTATTAATTTTCCCGCGTTGCTCGGTCTGATGGTGGTATCGAATAATTTTGTGCCGCTGGTTTTTGGCGAGAAGTGGAACAGCATCATTCCGGTGCTGCAACTGCTGTGCGTGGTGGGGCTGTTGCGCTCTGTCGGCAACCCGATTGGTTCGTTGCTGATGGCGAAAGCGCGCGTCGATATCAGCTTCAAATTCAATGTGTTCAAAACCTTTCTGTTCATTCCGGCAATTATCGTTGGCGGCCATCTGGCGGGGGCGACAGGCGTGACGCTGGGCTTCCTGCTGGTGCAGATCATCAATACCGTTCTGAGCTATTTCGTCATGATTAAACCGGTGCTGGGGTCGAGTTACCGCCAGTACATCCTTAGCCTGTGGCTACCGTTTTATCTCTCTTTACCTACCCTGGCGGTGAGCTATGGGTTGGGGATTGCGCTGAATGGACATCTGCCGCTGAGCGTACTGCTGGCAACGCAAATCGTGGCGGGCGCGCTGGCCTTCGCCGTGATGATTGTGCTTTCGCGCCATCCGCTGGTGGTGGAGATGAAGCGCCAGTTTTGCCGTAGCGAAAAAATGAAAACACTGCTTCGCGCAGGATAACTTTTGCCGGATGGCGACGTTTACGCGTCGTATCCGGCCTATGAATTGATTTTGCTGTAGGCCGGATAAGGCGACAGCCGCCATCCGGCAACGATTTTAAGGGGCAAATATGAAATTACTGATCCTGGGCAACCACACCTGCGGCAACCGTGGCGACAGCGCAATTTTGCGCGGCCTGCTGGATGCCATTAACCGTCTTGAGCCTGACGCAGAAGTGGATGTGATGAGTCGCTATCCGGTGAGCTCATCCTGGTTATTGAATCGCCCGGTGATGGGCGATCCGCTCTATTCGCAGATGAAGCAGCACAATAACGCGGCGGGCGTGATGGGGCGCGTGAAAAAAGTGCTGCGTCGCCGCTATCAGCATCAGGTACTGCTCTCCCGTGTCACCGATACTGGCAAGCTGCGCAATATTGCCATTGCGCAAGGGTTTACCGACTTCGTGCGTCTGTTATCCGGTTATGATGCCATTATCCAGGTCGGGGGCTCGTTTTTCGTCGATCTGTACGGTGTACCGCAGTTTGAACATGCGTTGTGTACTTTTATGGCGAAGAAGCCGCTGTATATGATTGGTCACAGCGTCGGCCCCTTCCAGGACGAGCAGTTCAACACGCTGGCGAATTACGTCTTTGGTCATTGTGATGCGTTGATTCTGCGTGAATCAGTCAGTCTGGAGCTGATGAAGCGTAGCGATATCACCACGACGAAAGTTGAAGCGGGGGTCGATACCGCCTGGCTGGTTGATCATCACAATGACGATTTTGAACCGGGTTATGCCGTTCAGCACTGGTTAGCCCTTGCCGGAAAGCAAAAGACGGTTGCGATTACGCTGCGTGAACTGGCGCCATTCGATAAGCGTCTGGGAACCACCCAACAGGCTTACGAGAAGGCGTTTGCTGGCGTGGTGAACCGTATCCTTGAGGAAGGCTATCAGGTGATTGCGCTGTCAACCTGTACCGGTATCGACAGCTATAACAAAGACGATCGCATGGTGGCGTTAAACCTGCGCCAGCACGTCAGCGACCCGGATCGTTACCATGTGGTAATGGACGAACTCAACGATCTTGAAATGGGGAAAATCCTCGGCGCCTGTGAACTGACCGTGGGCACGCGCCTGCATTCCGCCATTATTTCCATGAATTTCGCGACCCCTGCGATTGCCATTAATTATGAGCACAAATCTGCCGGAATTATGCAACAGCTGGGATTGCCTGAAATGGCGATCGACATTCGTCATTTGCTGGACGGCAGCCTGGAAGCGATGGTGGCCGATACGCTGGGGCAGTTGCCCGCGCTCAACGCGCGACTGGCGGACGCCGTAAACCGCGAGCGTGAACAGGGCTTTCGCATGGTGCAGTCAGTGTTAACCCGTATCGGGGAGGGGAAATGAAGGTCAGCTTCTTTTTACTGAAGTTCCCACTGTCGTCAGAGACCTTCGTGCTGAACCAGATCACCGCGTTTATCGATATGGGGTTTGAGGTGGAAATTGTCGCGTTGCATAAAGGCGACCTTGAAAACACGCATGCGGCGTATGACACCTACCGCCTGGGTGAAAAAACGCACTGGCTGCTGGATGAGCCGGAAGGCAAGCTGGCGAAGCTGCGCTATCGCGCCATTGCGTCTTTGCGTGGCGGTACGCGCGCATCGACCTGGAAGGCGTTGAATGTTTCACGTTACGGTGATGAAGCGCGCAACCTGATTCTGTCCGCAATCTGCGGGCTGACGCCAAAAATGTTCCAGGCGGATGTTTTTATCGCCCATTTTGGCCCGGCGGGCGTAACGGCGGCGAAGTTGCGGGAACTTGGCGTGATCAAAGGCAAAATCTCCACCGTTTTTCACGGTATTGATGTATCGCACCGCGATGTACTCAATCACTACACGCCTGAATATCAGCGTTTGTTCCAGCGTGGCGATCTCATGCTGCCCATCAGTGAATTATGGGCGGGACGCCTTAAAACAATGGGGTGCCCGCCCGAGAAAATTGCGGTCTCGCGGATGGGCGTCGATATGACGCGCTTTACTCACCGTCCGGTAAAAGCGCCGGGTACGCCGCTGGAGATTATCTCCGTGGCGCGATTAACCGAGAAGAAAGGACTGCACGTAGCGATTGAGGCCTGCCGACAGCTCAAAGCGCAGGGGGTGGCGTTCCGTTATCGCATCCTGGGCATGGGGCCGTGGGAGAGACGCCTGCGCACATTGATTGAGCAGTACCAGCTTGATGATGTGATTGAAATGCCCGGCTTTAAACCCAGCCATGAAGTGAAAAAAATGCTGGATGACGCGGATGTGTTTCTGCTGCCCTCTATCACCGGTACGGATGGCGATATGGAAGGTATTCCGGTGGCGCTGATGGAAGCGATGGCAGTCGGGCTGCCGGTGGTTTCAACCGTTCACAGCGGAATTCCTGAACTGGTGGATGCCGGTAAGTCGGGCTGGCTGGTGCCTGAAAATGATGCTGAGGCGTTGGCGGAGCAACTGGCGGCATTCAGTCGCATTGACACCGAGTCGTTACGGCCTGTGGTACAACGCGCCCGTGAAAAAGTTGAGGCTGATTTTAATCAGCAGGTGATTAATCAACAGTTAGCCAGCCTGCTGCAAACGATGTAAACCGAGGTTGTATGCCAGAGAATAAACTCTCCCGTCGCACCTTCCTGACGGCAGGCTCTGCGCTTGCCGCACTTCCTGTCCTCCATTCCCCCTTTGCCCGCGCGCTTGAACCCCGGCAAACCGTCAATATTCAGGATTATAACCCCCGAGACTGGATAGCCTCGTTTAAACAGGCGTTTAGCGAAGCGCAGACGGTTGTTGTTCCTGCGGGGCTGGTCTGCGAGAACGTCAATACCGGCATCTTTATCCCGGCAGGAAAAACGCTGCATGTGCGTGGGCGCTTAAGCGGCAATGGTCGCGGTCGGTTTGTGTTGCAGGATGGCTGCCAGGTAACAGGGGAGCAGGGCGGCAGCCTGCACAACATCACCCTGGATGTGCGCGGTTCAGATTGCACCATCAGGGGGATTGCCATGAGCGGGTTCGGCCCCGTTACCCAGATCTACATTGGCGGCAAAAAGCCGCGAGTGATGCGTAATCTCACCATTGATGATATTACGGTCAGCCATGCAAATTACGCCATTCTGCGCCAGGGATTCCACAACCAGGTGGACGGCGCGCGCATCACCAACAGCCGATTCAGCGATCTGCAAGGGGATGCCATCGAATGGAACGTGGCGATTAACGATCGTAACATTCTGATCTCTGACCATGTTATAGAACGCATCGACTGCACCAACGGGAAAATCAATTGGGGGATTGGCATCGGGCTAGCGGGCAGCACCTACGATAATGCCTACCCGGAAGAACAAACCGTAAAGAACTTTGTCGTGGCCAATATTACCGGATCGGATTGCCGACAACTGGTTCATGTGGAGAACGGAAAACACTTTATCATTCGTAATGTAAAAGCGCGGAATATCACGCCTGATTTCAGTAAGAAAGCGGGCATTGATAATGCGACGGTAGCAATTTATGGGTGTGATAATTTCGTGATTGATAATATCGATATGGTGAATTGTGCGGGGATGCTTATTGGCTATGGCGTCGTCAAAGGCAAATATTTATCCATTCCGCAAAACTTCAAATTAAATGATATTCATCTTGATAACACTCGCCTGGACTATAAACTGCGCGGCATTCAGATCTCTTCAGGGAATGCGACCTCCTTTGTGGCGATCACCAATCTGGAGATGAAGCGCGCTACGCTTGAACTACACAACCAGCCTCAGCATCTTTTCCTGCGTAATATCAAGGTAATGCAGGAGTCTGCGACAGGGCCCGCGCTGAAGATGCACTTTGATCTACGTAAAGATATACGCGGCAAGTTTATGGCGAAACAGGACACCTTGCTGTCGCTGGCGAATGTTCATGCAGTCAATGAGAAGGGGCAGAGCTCGGTCGATATCGACAGGATTAACCACAAGGTGGTGAATGTGGAAGCGGTCAATTTCAGGTTGCCGGAGCGGGGGAGGTAGTTTTGCGACCATTCCTGGCGAAAGTTACTCATACTTAAGATTATGGCTACTGCAATCTGCGGATAAGCGGCGTACCATCACATCCAACGCCATAATGTAATTCATGCTGGCTAAAACATGCTAAAGAGCTATAATTCAGCAACCATTTTATAGGTGGATGAAATAATGATTAATTTGAAAGCAGTTATTCCGGTAGCTGGTCTGGGTATGCACATGTTGCCTGCCACCAAGGCAATCCCCAAAGAGATGCTGCCGATTGTTGACAAACCGATGGTACAGTACATTGTTGACGAAATTGTTGCTGCTGGGATCAAAGAAATCGTTCTGGTCACTCACGCTTCCAAAAATGCGGTAGAGAACCACTTCGACACCTCCTACGAATTAGAGTCACTTCTGGAGCAACGCGTGAAACGTCAGTTGCTGGCGGAAGTGCAGTCCATTTGCCCACCAGGCGTGACGATTATGAACGTTCGTCAGGCTCAACCGTTGGGTCTGGGGCATTCCATTTTATGCGCACGTCCTGTGATTGGCGACAACCCCTTTGTGGTGGTGCTGCCTGATATCATCATTGATGACGCGACGGCCGATCCGCTTCGCTATAATCTTGCGGCAATGGTAGCGCGTTTCAACGAAACGGGGCGCAGCCAGGTGCTGGCAAAACGCATGAAAGGCGACCTTTCAGAGTATTCCGTTATCCAGACCAAAGAACCTCTGGATAATGAGGGGAAAGTCAGCCGTATTGTTGAGTTTATTGAAAAGCCGGATCAACCGCAGACGCTGGACTCAGATCTGATGGCGGTAGGTCGCTATGTGTTATCGGCAGATATCTGGGCAGAACTGGAAAGAACAGAACCCGGCGCCTGGGGCCGCATCCAACTGACGGATGCAATTGCAGAACTGGCGAAAAAACAGTCTGTTGACGCCATGCTGATGACAGGCGATAGCTACGACTGCGGTAAGAAAATGGGCTATATGCAAGCGTTTGTGAAGTACGGGCTGCGCAACCTGAAGGAAGGAGCGAAGTTTCGGAAGGGGATTGAGGCGTTGCTTAACGAGTAAGCTAAGCCGATCGCTTAAGGTATTAGGCGATATAATACCAATGGCAGTAAATATTCTGAATAAGCAAGAGTGCTTAAGTCAGCTATTTTACTGCCTTTTTTATTTTAAAGTATAGAAATAACAGTAAGTTACCCCCGTCAACTTCAGCCATTTTTTGTGTTTTTTTCCTTGTTTCTGTCATCATTTGGTAAGACAATTAGTATCCAGCTTTAAAGCGTTGCATGGAGTTAGCGAGGTGGCTGTACAATTTGGTAATTGTTCAGAGTGCTGGTAGCTGTTAAGCCAGGGGCGGTAGCGTGTCTTATTCGATCTATCCTTTAACAATTGATTCGAACTCTTTATACGAAACTCGGAGATAAACCATACTATTATATAGTGTGAATAGTAATGCTTTTACTAATTACTTTAATACATGTCTGTCTGTTGGCTAACATGTCTAATTTTACCACTGCCACGATTGGTTGTTGAAAGATACTTGAGAAAAATTAAAAATGATAAAAGATATAATTAAATTAGTTGTTACTTATATACTTAAAATATTATTGATTCCTTTTTATTTGTTTCCCATGAATAGCAAAAAGATAATATTCATGAGCTATTCTGGGTTACAATACTCATGTAATCCCAAATACATATCAGATTATATTAAGGATAATTATAAAGATTATGAGCTGATATGGGTTTTTCAGGAACCTGAAAAGCATTTATTAGATCCGAAATTTAAAAAAGTTAAATATCTTTCACTTCGTTATTTTTATGCCGTAGTAACAAGCCAGTTTTGTATTAGCAATACTGGCTTTAATCGTTTTTTCTTCATTAGAAAATCACAACGATTTGTTCAAACATGGCATGGTGGCGGTGCATATAAAAGAAGATCATTGAATCAGGATAAAAACTGCTTTCAAAAGTTACTGGATATACAACATGATGATATGATAACTGATTTTATTTCTAGTTCTGAATATTTTACAAAGTATTTCATTATGGACTCTGTATATAAGAATAGAATATTAAAAACAGGAATGCCAAGAAACGAGTTTTTGATTAGAAATAAAAATAACGGAAATTTTATTAATCTTAAAAGAAAAAATATAGAGGGGGTTGGAGAAGGCAATTTTCTTATCCTTTATGCACCTACATGGCGTGATGATGGTAGCATATATGAGTTTCCTGACTTTAATAAAATAATGAATACCATTGAGCGAGTGTTTAATAAAAAAACAACTTTGCTATTACGGAGTCATCATTATCAAGAATTAAAAAGTAGCTTGGATTGCAATTATATCGATGTGAGAAACTATCCTGATATGCAAGAATTACTTTTAATTTCCGATATGCTGATTTCTGATTATAGCTCGTCCATTTGGGATTTCTCGCTATTGGAAAAACCATGCTTTTTATATACACCAGACCTGAAATACTATGAAGATATGAGAGGTTTTTATACTCCTATTCGAACATGGGGTTTTGATGTGTGCCAAACATCTGAAGAATTAGATGATGCTATTAAACGTTTTGTTCCCATAGTTTATTGTGAAAAAATATATAAAATGCATAAACAGTTCAATTCTTATGAAAATATAGATTCAACTTCTCAGCTTTTAAGTAAATTAGGGATTAATTAGATGTCTGCTACAAAGTTAACTCTTGTATTCTGTTGTTATAATGTATCTCAATATTTAGATGGTATATACAATTGGCTTGTCACTCAACCATTCGAGAATATAGAGGTAATATTTGTTGAGGACTGTTCGACTGACGACACAAAAAATAAATTATCCCTGCTTATAAATGATCAACGTATGCGAATTATTCAGAATCCAGTAAATTTAGGGTTGTCTGAAAGTCGTAATGTAGGGTTGAGCCATGCGACTGGTAAATATGTAGGATTTCCAGATCCTGATGATATGTTTGATTTAAATTGGCTGGTTGATATTTCTGAAGCGATCGATTCAGACAGTCCACCGGTGATTATCTCTGGGATGAGAGAGGATTATGAGAATGAGGGAGTATCAGAGTATTCAAAAAATATTCTTAGCAAATACTCAGGATTTGTAACCGATAATTATATTGACGCCCTTCTTGATTTAGAAGAAACAATGTTATTCGGCTATATGAATAATAAATTTTATAATACTGACTTTCTTTTGAGGAATAAAATCCTATGTAAAACAATGGCTTTGAAAGAGGATTTTGAACTAAATATTCGAGTTTTTGAAAAAATAAATAGTTTTTATATTCTGAATTCTCCGTATTATTTTTATAAAAAAAGAAGAGATGGAAATACTTTAACATCGAAATATGTTCCTGATTATTTTGATATTCATCAAAATTCAGTTTTTATGTTGAAGGCATTAATTGAAAGTAGAACACAGTTAACTGGAAAAAGTAAAACTTTATTAGTTAATCGTTTTTTTAGATATTTATTATCAGCAGTTGAAAGAAATAGTAGCCCAAAATCTGGCTTGACCCTTTCAGAACAAATTGAATGGGTGAAAAAAATCGAGTTAGAAAGTAAGTATAAGTGGTTTTTTGAAAATATTGATTTCCTTTCTGGAAAACTGAAAGTATTAAAACCTATTTTTAGTTATAATAAAGCATGGATTCTTGTTAGTGTGGGGTATATATTAAAATTAACAAAAAATAAATTACCTGTTATATTTGTAAAAATGAAGCCTTAATAGGATATAAGATGAAGTTTAATCGGGCTGCGCAAAATTCATATTTTTTTTGCTTTATATACTTATTATGGGTATTTTTTATTCATATCTGCGGTAGTCAATATTTTACATTATTCGATGTAGATACACTTATAAAATATTTTAATGGCGCAATAATTCTTTCGCTTTTTACTTACTTTTTGTTTAGTTATAGAGTGAATAAAAGTGCATTAATTGACATCGCTTTAGTGATCGTATTTTTTGTTGGATATATCTACTTCAGAAAAGGGGTTTTGATATTATTTTTTATTCTATTATGTAGACATATACCATTTAGTATGATAATTAAAACATTTATGTTTGCAACACTTTTGGGGATGCTATTTGTTCTTTTTACTTATGCTTTAAATCTTTATCCTGAAACACATCTTGATCTTTTTAGAGAAGATGGTAATTACAGGTATTCATTAGGTTATCGTTTCCCCACATTTTTACCAAATTTTTATTTTCATTTAGTATTGTGTTGGTTTTTTTTAAGAAAAGGAAAAGTACTTTTAGGTGAGATAATAATTATATTGATTATTAATTATTTTCTTTATGAACTCACTGATACGAGGGCTGTATTTGCCCTTGTAACGTTATTTTGCATCGTTATTATTTTTTTGAAATACTTGAGTGTAAGTTATAATACATTTATTCTAGGGCGCATTTTTGGCTTTTTCACAAAGTATTCATTCATTGTATTTGGTTTTATCGCAATTTACTTTCAATATACTTATGATCCTTCTATCAGCTGGTTAGCTAAATTAAATGATATTTTTAGTGGACGACTCGCTTTAGGCCATTGGGGTTTTGAACTATATGATGTGAGTTTATTTGGCAATTTAGTTGAGTTTGTTTCAATATTAGATGCTAGCAAAACTAACAAGTTTTTCTATATTGATTCAGCATATGTTCAATTACTTTTAGTGTATGGACTGATTATATATTTTCTGGTAATGATCGCATATACTAAAATTGGAAAAGATATTGTAAGTAGAGGAGAGAAATATTTTGGTATTGTACTAATATTTCTATTCGCTCATTCGATCACTGATCCTCAATTAATGTCTCCAGAGTTTAATCCTTTTTTACTATGCTTGGGCTATTATGGTTTGGCAAAGTATAAGGAAAATGTGTTTAAGTAGAATTATGAAAATAAGAACGGTTAAATTTAATTTTGCAATGAATATGCTTCTTACGGTTTCAAATTTTTTGTTTCCGCTGATTACTTTTCCCTATGTTTCACGAGTTTTGAATCCAGAAGGAACAGGTAAAGTAGCGTTTGCATATTCAATAGTATCCTATTTTTCTATTTTAGCTGCATTTGGTGTTGCTAATTATGGCATACGTGCGTGTGCTCAAGTCAGAGATAATAAAGATAAGCTTTCAAAAACAGTGCATGAAATTATTACTATAAACATATTTTTAATGGTAATTGTTTATGCTCTCTATTTTTTAATTGTTTATTTCTGGATTAAATATTCTATTCACTATCATTGGATTTGAATGGCTATATAAGGGAGTTGAACAATATTATTACATCACAATCCGTTCGTTAGTTTTTAAATTAATAGCATTTTTCCTGATTTTCTTATGTATTAAATCACAAGAAGACTATAGTACTTATGCCTTTATAATTATTTTTGCGACTGTAGGTTCTGGGATAGTAAATTTATATAATTTAAAGAAAGTAATATATATAAAGAGATATTCAGGTTATAATATAAGAAAACATATTCAACCTATGGCAACATTCTTCATAATTACAATTGCAGTTGCTTTTTATGTGTATGTTAGTGTTGCTATGCTAGGTTTTGTGCAGGGGAATACTGAGGTTGGTTACTATAATGCTGCTTACCGTATAAAAGACGTTATGGTAAGTATTATTACAGCACTTGGTGCTGTATTACTACCACGTTTAAGCTATTATGTTGAAAATAATATGCAAGATAAATTTAATGATGTAATAGAAAAATCGATGAAATTTATTTTTATAATGTCGCTCCCTCTTGTATTTTTCTGTATTATCTTTGCAAAACCTGCCGTATTAATCCTTGCCGGTCCTGCTTATGAAGGTTCTATACTGCCACTGAAAATTCTTTCTGTTATAATTTTTATTGTTGGAGTATCTAATTTAACAGGAATTCAAATGCTAATTCCATTAAAACAAGAAAAATATCTTTGCTATTCTGTTATATTTGCCGCAATTATTAATATGATACTGAATATTATGCTCATGCCTCATTTAGGTGCTGTTGGAACAGCTATCTCTGTGGCAATAGCAGAACTCTGCATCCTTCTAATTCAGATTTATGTGCTAAGAAAGTTTTCACGAATACTTTTTAGTAAGATTAGCTATATAAAATTATTAGTAAGCTTAAGTTTGGCTAGTGTTGCTTCTATATATCTTAATAATAATATAAACTTCAATGAAGTAGTTATTTTCCTTATAAGTGCGAGTACGTTTTTTTTCTTATATTTTTTAATGTTGATAATTATGAAAGAATCTTTCATATTTTCAATATTAAATCAAATTAAAAACAAGTTAGTTAAGAGTTAGAGGGAAATATGAATCATGTGGTGATTTTTGCTGGCGGAACTGGATCCCGAATGAATTCCAGAAACTTGCCAAAACAGTTTTTAAAGATTTATGGCAAGCCTGTTATAATTCATACTTTAGAGGTTTTTGAAAACTGTGCTGCTATAGATAATATAATTGTTGTAATTGTTAAAGGATGGGAGGATTATTTAAATAATCTTCTCGAACAATATCGTATTACAAAAGTACGCAAAGTTGTACCGGGCGGTGAGACTGGTCAGCAATCAATATTTAATGGTTTAAAAGAGTTGAGTGAAGGTATTGTATTAATCCATGATGGCGTTCGTCCATTCATTACAAATAAACTCATAGAGGAAAATATAGCAGTAGCTTTACAACATAAAATAGCTATTACTTGCGTAAAAGCTAAAGAAACTTTGGTTTCCGTTGAAGATCATAAAATTAATGGAGTCTTGAAGCGCGAAGTATCATATATGGCCAGAGCGCCGCAAGCTTTTGATGTTAATTTGTTGAAATCTGCACATCATAAAGCAATAGCGGATAATGATTACTCTTTTGTTGATTCTTGTGCCATCGTGAAACACTATTATCCTGAGTCAGACTTTCATATTGTTGAATGTGGTTCAGAAAATATTAAAATTACAACACAAGAAGATTTTTATTTGGCTAAAGCCATGTTCTCTTTAGAAGAAGATGAGCAGTTGTATGGTTTTAAACGAGGGGATGAGAAATGATTAAAGATACAATATTACAAAAAGATTTGGATTTTATCGCAAATAAAATATTTAAGGGTGGCAGTTTTTCTAATTCTACTGTGTTTATTACAGGTGCTACTGGTCTGGTAGGGTCCTTGCTTGTCAAAAGTATACTATATGCAAATAAAACGTTAGGAACAAATATAAAAGTTCTTGCAAGTGTAAGAAATCTTAATAAGGCGAGAGAAACTTTTTTAGATTTTATATCTGATTCCTGCTTGGAGTTTATTACAATAGACTTGCTTGAACCAATTAATATATTAAAGAAGATTGATTTTATTGTACATGCCGCTAGTATTACTGCCTCTAAAGAAATGGTAGAAAATCCAACTGGGGTTCTACTAACTGCATTCGATAGTACTAAAAATATTTTAAATTATGTCAAGGTAAATCCTAATTGTAAGATGGTCTACATTTCTTCGATGGAATATTATGGCCAGGTGACAGAAGGTTATGAAAATGCGACGGAGGATAAGCTAGGCTATATTGATTTAAGCAAGCCGAGAAGTTGCTACCCTGAAAGTAAACGTGCTTGTGAAACTTTATGTAACGCTTATGCAACTCAGTACAATATTAATGTTTGCAGTGCACGCCTTGCCCAAACATTTGGTGCTGGGGTTCCTTTCTCAGATAATCGAGTATTTGCACAATTTGCCAAGAGTGCGATGAATAACTCAGATATCATTTTGCATACAACAGGTGAGTCAGAAGGGAACTATTGTTATACAGCCGATGCTATATATGCGATTTTATTGCTTTTGACTAACGGTAAGAAAGGGCAAAGTTATAATGTTGCTTGTGACCATAGCAGCATTATTAACATGGCTAAACTTGTTGCCGAAAAAATAGCAGATAATAGAATTAAAGTTGATATCCAGATACCTCAAGATTTGAACAATTATGGATATGCGCCAACTGTAAAATTGAGACTTAACTCAGATAAACTACGAGCATTAGGCTGGGAACCTTCAACGGATCTTGAACACATGTTCAAAAGAATGATCAGCAGTTGGGAAATATCTATAGATAAGTAGTATGTTAATAGAGATATTTGTTCTGGTTTTCCTTAACTAGTTTTATTGATGTCATACTTTATTTGATTTGAAATCCTTTATTCCCTTAGCGGGATTCCGATATTATTTCAATTTGTGCTAATTCTAAGTTTTAAGGCTATTGATTGTATGAAGGTTTATATTGTGAGTCACAAGACGTATGCTTTCCCTGACAATGATGGATTTTTGCCTATAAAAGTGGGTAATGGTATTGAAAAAATATGCAATCATTTTGTGGATGACTGTACAAAGGAAAATATTACGCATCTGAATCCATCGTTCTGTGAACTCACTGCTGCCTACTGGATCTGGAAGAATTCTCAGGAAGACGTTGTGGGCTTGGCGCACTACCGCCGCTATTTCGCATCTTCTAAAAGTGATTTGATGGTTAAGGGAAAGCGCATCGCATCACCAGAAGAGATGATGGCGTTGCTGAAAGAAGCTGATATCTTGATTGCCAGACCGAGAAATTATTACATCACATCGATTAAAAGCCATTACATTCATGCACACCATGAGTCTGACTACACTCAGCTTCGTGATGAGATTGCGTTACAGCACCCGGAATATTTATCTGATTTTAACTCTATTATGGGTGGGACAAAAATTAGTTTGTATAATATGTTTGTTTGTAAAAAGTCATTGATCGATGAATACTTTGAATGGCTTTTCCCGGTACTTTTTGCGCTTGAGAAAAAAATTGATTACCAAAATTACGATGCTTACCAAAAGCGTGTTTTTGGTTTTATGGCAGAACGTCTTTTCAATGTCTGGCTTCATCATCACCGCGAAAGCTTGCGCATTAAATATATGCCAGTAGTGAATATTGATGGCGAAAATATTTTACTGAAAGGCATTGGATTATTAAAACGACATTTCTGGGGTAAAAAATGAAAGTTGCTATAGTGGGCGCAGGTATTTCTGGTGCGGTTATTGCGAGATTATTAGCAGAGGAAGGGATTGAGTCTGTTGTTTTTGACAAACGTTCTCATATTGCTGGTAACTGTCATTCAGAACGTGATCCGCAGACCAACGTCATGTTGCACGTTTATGGTCCCCATATTTTTCATACAGATGATAAAGAAGTTTGGGATTTCGTTAATCAGTATTCAGAGTTTATGCCTTACATCAACCGTGTGAAGGCCATTTACAAAGGCAATGTTTACTTACTACCAGTAAACCTGCATACGATTAATCAGTTTTTCAATAAAACAATGCGTCCGGATGAAGCCCGTGCTTTCATCGAATCTAAAGCTGACAAATCTATTGTCGAACCGAAAAACTTTGAAGAACAGGCCATCAGCATGATTGGTCGGGAACTGTATGAAGCATTCTTTAAAGGCTATACGCGTAAACAATGGGGTTGTGAGCCGACGGAGTTACCAGCCAGTATTTTGAAACGCTTGCCGCTTCGTTTTAACTATAATGACAATTATTTTAACCACCAGTATCAGGGGATGCCCAGAGATGGCTATACCGATATGGTTGGAAAAATTCTTGATCACGAACTGATTGAAATAAGAACAGATACTGAGTTTTCAGCTGCCGAGAGTGGGGCCTACCAGCATGTATTTTGGTCAGGCGCGCTGGATGGTTACTTTAACTTTAGTGAGGGGCGTCTGGGTTATCGCACGCTGGATTTCGAAAAATTCTCAGCAGAAGGTGACTACCAGGGAACGGCTGTTATCAACTACTGCGAAGAAAATGTACCTTATACCCGAATCACTGAGCATAAGCATTTCTCACCCTGGGAGTCACACGAAAAAACAACATGTTATCGTGAATTTAGTCGCTTCTGCACCGAAGATGATATTCCGTATTATCCGATCCGTATGGTTAAGGAAAAAGAACTGCTCAATCGCTACCTGGATAAAGCGATGGAATTAAGCAATACCACTTTTGTCGGGCGTCTTGGTACCTACCGCTATCTGGATATGGATGTCACTATTCGTGAAGCTATTGATGTTGCAAATAAATTCCTTGAATGTCAAAAGAGTCAGGAGCCAATGCCTGTATTTAATATAAATCCTCGCTAACGTCAGGTGTTGTCATGGATACGGATAATTTTTTGAATAAATATAATCCATTGCTATGCAAGGTTTTTCTCGCAGCATCGGATTTTATATTTTTTAACTTATCACTGGCCCTCTCTATTGGTTGTGTATACTGGATTTTTAACGATCTTTATCGTTTTATCCCCGATGCTCAACTGGAGATGCGTATAATTTCTCATGTCATCCTGAGCTTGATATGTGTGGGATGGTTCTGGGTTCGGTTGCGACATTATTCCTATCGCAAACCCTTTTGGTTTGAATTGAAGGAGATTATCCGCACTATTGTGATCTTTGCTGTTTTTGATCTGGCGCTGGTCGCTTTTTCTAAATGGCAATTTTCTCGGTATGTATGGGTCTTTTGTTGGACGTTTGCATTAATTCTGCTGCCGCTTTTCCGAGCAATGACCAAACAACTTCTTAATCGTCTTGGGATTTGGAAGAAAAAGACTGTCATTATGGGTAGCGGAAGTAATGCAGTGGAAGCTTATTATGCACTGCAAAGTGAGGAAATGCTTGGCTTTGATGTTGTCGCATTTTATGACGAAGAGTGTACAGAGGCAACGCTACAGGGACTGCCGGTTCTTCAGGACCCCAATATTCTTTGGGAAATGAAGAAAACAGGCGATATTCATTTCATTGTAGCTTTTGAAATGGAAAACAGCGATAAGACCATTAACTGGTTGCGCGAACTATCGAAGAAGGACTGCCGTTCTGTCACGGTTATTCCGTCCCTGCGCGGGTTACCACTTTATAATACCGATATGTCTTTCATCTTTAGTCATGAAGTCATGTTGCTGCGTATTCATAATAATCTGGCAAAACGGACATCTCGTTTCCTTAAACGGACTTTCGATATTGTCTGTTCATCACTGATTATCTTAATTTCTTCGCCACTGCTCATTTATCTTTGGTACAAAGTTACCCGTGATGGTGGTCCGGCAATCTACGGTCATATGCGAGTAGGGCGTCACGGTAAGCTTTTCCCTTGCTATAAGTTTCGCTCAATGGTGATGAATTCGCAGGAGGTTTTACAAAAGCTCCTTGATTCCGATCCTGCCGCACGGGAAGAATGGGAGCGTGACTTTAAGTTGAAAAACGATCCGCGAATCACTCCTGTCGGTCGATTTATTCGTAAAACCAGTCTTGATGAATTGCCTCAGTTATTTAATGTGCTGAAAGGTCAAATGAGTCTGGTTGGCCCGCGTCCGATTATCTCTGAAGAGTTACCACGCTATGATGAGAATGTTGATTACTATCTAATGGCGAAACCGGGAATGACAGGGTTGTGGCAGGTAAGTGGACGTAACGATGTGGATTACGATACCCGAGTCTACTTTGACTCCTGGTATGTCAAGAACTGGTCGCTGTGGAATGACATCGCTATTCTTTTCAAAACTGTGAAGGTAGTCCTCCATAGAGATGGTGCATATTGATGTAGCAGAAACTGCATTTTATGTGCATTAAGTTCATTCTGAAGAGGACATCTATTGCTACCTTCTGGCCTCTAACCTGAGTTAACATGTTCTTCACTTTACTCGCCGCCATTTTACGGCGGGGTATCCACACCTGACAGGAGTATGTAATGTCCAAGCAACAGATCGGCGTCGTCGGTATGGCAGTGATGGGGCGCAACCTGGCGCTCAACATCGAGAGCCGTGGTTATACCGTCTCCGTTTTCAACCGCTCCCGTGAAAAGACCGAAGAAG
>ERZ1106981.555-NODE-555-length-25592-cov-35.522928_pt1 | contig 25592 bp, 23 predicted proteins | sample MGYA00403692_ERZ1106981 | MGnify/ENA primary metagenome ERZ1106981 (study PRJEB35170, sample SAMEA104062431) | human gut metagenome | biome: human gut; feature: human-associated habitat; material: faeces | place: Denmark | collected 2012-06-22 ... | reverse complement strand
AATGGCTGTGAGCTTATGGTTTTTTCTTATTTTCCTGATTTGTCACAGCCCCTTTATCCTGTGCGGGATTGGATCAAGGTTTTCTGACCGGATCCGGGAGTAAGCTTGCGGAAACCGAAGCTTTAGAAATGGAACAGCTGATGTAAAAAGCCATACGAGTTTCCCAGAAGGTAACAGATGATGAAGATAACCAGACAACTGGGAATCAGCACCAGCATCAGATTTTTAAAATTTAAGGGCCGTTGCTTTGCCATCGATCATCCCTCCTGTTCCTGTCTTTATTGTACCCCAATTCCGGTGTTTCATCCTTTAAGACTTCGTAAAGAAAAATAAAGGATTTATGAAGAAAATCAGGAACGCTTTCCGTTCCGGACGTTCAAAAGGTGAATTAAAGATGAATAATTTCCTTCGTAAAGGGATTAAAAAGTGCGTGGAATAAGGCTTTTTCATCATTTTGAGCAGTCCGCTCCTTGCGTCAGGAAACAGTTCATGCTATAATTCAAAAAATCAGCGGGAGAATTTCATCTTTGTGAATTAGGGATGAAACGCTGAAGCAGGCTGAACGGAACTGTGAAAAGCACGGTGACTAAGCGAGCCTGATCGGATCTGGCTTGCGGATCCAAAGCGGCAGCTCCGCTGTGTCATTATGAGCGAGGGAAAGACTCATAATGTTGATGGATAGGAAAGGATGTGTTTTCGTTGGACGATTCGCCCCACCCCACGGTTAAGTTAGGGCACTTGCCCTCTCCGGACTGGATGAAGTTGTCAAGAATCAGAATGTTCATCCGGTATCATGTTATCCGATTCTGAGAGGAAGATCAGAAAATAAATCAGAAGGATAAAAAAGGAGAGAGGTAAAATGAGTAATACGATGACGCTGATTGGAATTTTAGCCATTCTGGTCTTTTGTTCGAGTTTTTTCTCGGCAACGGAAACGGCGTATTCCAGTATCAATAAAATAAAATTAAAAAATATGGCTTCGGCCGGCAGCCGCAAGGCGCAGAAAGCGCTGGAGCTGGCGGACGGCTACGACCGGCTGTTATCTACGATCCTGGTCGGCAACAACGTGGTCAATATTCTGGCTTCGTCGTTGGCGACGGTTTTGTTCGTGCAGAATTTGGGCTTCGGCGATGCCGGAGTCAGTCTGTCGACGGCGGTCATGACGATCGTGATCTTAATCTTCGGCGAAATTTCACCGAAAAGCATCGCGAAGGAAACGCCGGAGAAGTTTGCGATGGCGGTTGCGGGCGTGATTGGTTTTATCCAGACGCTCTTAACTCCGATCAACTTCCTGTTCAGTTTGTGGAAGAAGCTGCTTTCAATGATGTTCAAAGTTGAAAACGACGATTCCATGACCCAGGAAGAACTGCTGACCATCGTTGAGGAAGCCCAGAACGAAGGCGATCTGGAAGCGCATGAAAGCGATTTGATCTGCGCTGCGATCGAGTTCAACGATCTGGATGTCAAAGATATCTTAACGCCGCGGGTTGATGTGATCGCTGTGGACGTCACGGACTCTCTGGATGAAATCGAGCTGATGTTCCGCAACAACAATTTCTCGCGTCTGCCGGTGTATGAAAACTCGATCGACAACATTGTCGGAGTCATTCATGAAAAGGATTTCTATAACTTATACTACAACCACATGGGCACGTTCAAGTCGATTACGCAGACGCTGTTATATACCAGCCCGCACGTCAAGATTTCATCGCTGCTGAAACAGCTGCAGAGCTCCAAGACCCACATGGCGGTTGTGCTGGACGAGTACGGCGGAACGGCCGGCATCATTACGCTCGAGGATATTCTTGAAGAACTGGTCGGTGAAATCTACGACGAGCACGATCAGGTCAAGGAGTATTACAAGGAATTGGATCCGAATACTTATCTGATCGAGTGCGACATGGATCTGGACGATATGTTTGAATTCTTCGGTCTGGAAGATGAAGAAGATTACGATTTCATCACGGTCAGCGGCTGGGTTATCCATGAGCTGGAACGGATTCCGAAGGTCGGCGAATCATTCACATACAAGAATCTGGTCGTCACGGTAACGCAGACCGACGCCCGCAAGGTGATCGAGGTGAAGGTCAGCGTCATCCCGCAGGATCAGAGCGAGGAAGACGACGATCACAAGTCAAAGAAACAAAGCGGCATGAAGATGCTTTCGTTTTAAACAAGGAGAAGGATGAATAGAGCTGGCAGTATGCCAGCTTTTTCATTCGCTCATTCGAAGATCTTTTGTCAGGCAGAACAGGATGAGAAAACGGCAAACAGGATATTCATCCAAAACTTGCGGTACAGCATAAACAGGCATAAAATGGAAACAGAAAAACAAGGAGGATTCATGATGAAAATAATCCTGGATTTGGATACCGGTATCGACGACGCGCTGGCGTTGAGTTATGCCCTGGGCGATCCAATGGCGGAAGTGATCGGCGTTACCTGCACCTACGGCAACGTGTTTCGGGAACAGGCGCTGGAGAATACGGAAACCTTGTTAAAAGCGCTGGGACGAACTGATATCCCGATCTATGCCGGGCCGGAGCATCCCCTGACGCGAACGGACTTCGCACCGACGGCGATGTGCCGCGTCGTGCATGGCGAACAAGGGTTCGGTCAGGCTCGGATTGAACCGGATCCGGATTTAGTTCAGCCGCAGCCGGCGGTGGAATTCATCCTGGAAGCTGCCCGCCGGCATGGATCCGAACTGACGCTTTTGACTGCCGGTCCTCTGACGACGCTGGCGGAGGTGCTGCGCCGGAATCCAAACTTCAAAAACGAGATCGGCCGGGTTGTCTGCATGGCTGGGGCGCTGACGGTGGCGGGAAATGAAACACCGTTTGCGGAAGCCAATGTCCGCGTCGATCCGGAAGCGGCGGCCGAGGTGTTCGCCAGCGGTCTGCCGTTAGTGCTGGTGGGCTTAGATGTGACATTAAAGACGCTATATGATCAAGCTCATATTGATCATCTGCGCGCGCTGAAGACCTCGGCGGCGGATTTGGTCGGCGGACTGATGCAGTTCTATCTCGATTATTACAAGACTGATCAGCGGCGTCTGGCCGGTTGTCCGCTTCATGATCCGCTGGCGGCCGCGGCGGCGCTGCATCCGGATCTGATGACAACGGTGCCGGTTAACCTCAAGGTCGAACTGGAAGAGGCTGCCGGGCGGGGTCGGACTGTCGCTGATCTGACGCGGCTGAACGATCCGCAAAAGGATCACCAGATGGCGATCGACGCTGATGTTCCGCGCTTTCTGGAACTGTTTACCCACGCGCTGGAACGATCTTTGGGAAATCATTCATTCGCAAGGTGAAAATGTTAGGGGAAACAGGATCGAAAGTAAGGGAATGTCATGCTTCTTTGAATTGAATGTAAATAAAATGAAAGTGATGAAATTCTATTTTTATTACTTTCATTTTTTGTAAAATTTTGTATAATGAACCTATTGAAAGAAATGAGGGCGAACTATGATTTGTATTAAAAACGGATGGGTGCACGACGCGGTTCATGAGGAACCGTATATTGCGGACGTACTGGCGGACAAGGGCAAGATTACGGCGATCGGTAAGAATCTGATCGTGCCGCAGGACTGCGAGATCATCGACGCGACGGATAAAAATGTTTATCCAGGCTTTGTCGAGGCGCATTGCCACATCGGCCTGGACGGCTCCGGGATTGGTTTTGAGGGCGACGACTGCAATGAGATGACGGATATCCTGACGCCGCAGCTGCGCGCGATCGACGGCATCAATCCGATGGATCCGACGTTCCGTGAAGCGGCGCTGGCCGGTATCACAACCGTCTGCACCGGACCGGGCAGCGCGAATGTGCTGGGCGGTACGTTTACGGCGATCAAGACGGTCGGCAAGCGCGTTGATAAGATGATCGTGAAAAAGGAAGTCGCGATGAAATGCGCGTTTGGCGAGAACCCGAAGCGTTGTTATAAAGATAAGAATAACTATTCCCGGATGTCGACGGCATCCAAGCTGCGCGAAATGCTTTTGAAGGCCAGAGAATACGACCGGAAGGTGCTGGCCGCGGGCAGTGATGAAAGCAAGCTGCCGGCTTACGATATGAAGCTGGAAGCGCTGCGGCCGGTGCTGCATGGCGAGCTGCCGCTGAAGGCGCACGCCCATCAGGCCAACGATATTTTCACAGCGCTGCGGATCGCGCAGGAATTCAACGTGAAGATCACGCTGGAACATGTGACGGAAGGGCATCTGATCGTCGACGAACTGAAGGACGAACCGGTGCCGATGGCGGTCGGGCCGTCTTTGACCCATGCGAGCAAATTTGAGCTGCGCAACAAAACGTTTGAAACCCCGGGAATTCTGGCAAACGCCGGCTGCCAGGTTTCGATCATTACTGATTCGCCGGTAATTCCGCAGCAGTATCTGCCGCTGTGCGCCGGGTTGGCGATCAAATCCGGCATGAAGGAGTGGGACGCGTTAAAGGCGATCACGATCAACGCCGCCAAGCATATCGGCATTGAGGATCGCGTCGGTTCGCTGGAAATCGGCAAGGACGCGGATATTCTGGTCATGGAAGGCAGCTGCTTTGAGGTCTCGGCGCAGCCGGAAATCGTCATCATCGACGGAAAGGTCGTGGCGTAAGACATGCGGTTAGTTCAAAATGGACTGGTTACCACCATGGCTGGCGAAGGGCCGGCCATTGCGGATATCTTAATTGATAATGGAAAAATCGCGGCGATCGGGGAACACCTAACGGTTCCGGAAGGCTGCGAGATCATCGACGCGACAGGCCTGCAGGTGTACCCGGGGTTTATCGACTGTCATTGCCACATCGGTCTGTATGAAGACGGAATCGGCTTCGAGGGCAACGACACCAACGAATCGACGGATCCGATCACGCCTCAGCTGCGCGGGATTGACGCGATCAATCCGTTCGACCCTTCGTTTAAGGAAGCGGCCGCAGCCGGCGTCACAACGATCGGCACCGGACCGGGCAGCGCGAATGTGGTCGGCGGTACGTTTGCGGCTGTGAAGACCGTCGGCACTTGCGTTGACGAGATGATCGTCAAGGAAGCTGTCGCGATGAAGTGCGCTTTCGGCGAAAATCCGAAACGCTGCTACCAGGGGAAAAACAACAACACCCGGATGGCGACGGCGGCGAAGCTGCGCGAGCTGTTGTTTAAAGCGAACGAATATTCAATGAAGCTCAGCGAAGCCCGTCAGGATCCGAGCAAACGCCCGGCTTTCGACATGAAGCTGGACGCGATGCTGCCGGTCGTCCGCAAACAGCTGCCGCTCAAAGCGCACGCTCACCGGGCTGACGATATCTGCACGGCGATCCGGATCGCGAAGGAATTTGATCTGAAGCTGACGCTGGAACACGTGACGGAAGGGCAGTTTATTCTGCCGCAGCTGCAGGCCGCCAACGTACCGCTGGCCGTTGGACCGAACCTGCACGCCAACAGTAAGTTTGAAATCCGCAACATGACGTTTACGACTCCGGGCGTTTTAAGCAAAGCCGGGCTGCAGGTTTCGATCGTGACCGACGCCCCGATCGTGCCGTTAAAATATCTGGCGATGTCGGCGGGACTGGCGGTCAAATCCGGGATGGATCACACCGAAGCGCTGAAAGCGATCACGATCAACCCGGCGAAGCATCTGGGCATCGCCGACCGGGTCGGTTCGTTAGAGGTCGGCAAGGACGCGGATATCGTCATCACCGACGGCGATCCGCTGGCAATGTTCACGACGGTCCGCACGGTTCTGATCAACGGCGAGATCGTTGCCTAAAACAGAATCAAGAAATCCTGACCGCTTTGATTAAGCTTCAGGATTTTTTACGTTTGAGGGAAGTGCGGGGCTTCGCGCCGGCGGAATTTTATGATATAGTGAAAAGCAGAGTTGCGGTTGAATGACCCTGTCCTAAGGACAGACGGGCAAAACCTGTGAAGTAAGGAGCGAAGCCTATGATCCGAATGTTAGCGTCTGATATTGACCATACTTTATTTTCTCATCAAACCTACGCGATTCCTGAGGTGAATCTGAAGGCGGCGGATACGCTGCGCAGCCAGGGCGTCGAACTGGTTCTCGCGACGGCGCGGATTTATGCCGGAGTGCGTAAGCTGGAAGCGCAGTTGGACATGCGGGGAAAAGGTGGAATGATTATTGCCTCCGCCGGGGCGGAGCTGATCGACTGCCGCCGCGGTATCCGCACGGTGCTGCACAGCTTAACCCGCGAGCAAATAAAAACGCTGAAGCAGTTTTCCGACGCGCATCCAGGCGTGACGCTAGCGGTGCAGCAGGAAGATTTGATGGTCGCCGACGGCTACGACGCTTCATTAGACAGCGACCGCACCGTCGTCGGAATTGATTTTCTCGTCGTCGGTTCCGATTTCTTTTCCTACATGACAAAACCGGCGTGTATGGCGGGACTGACCGGCGATCCGCAGCAGCTGGATGAAATTGAACTCCAGGCCCGCGCCGTCTTGAAGGATGTGACCCTGACGCGCTCCGGTCCGGGCTTTCTCGACGTTACACCGCAAGGCGTGCACAAGGCGCTGGCGTTGAAGCAGCTGTGCGGTCGTCGCGGTATTCCGCTGCAGGCGCTGGCGGCGATCGGCGATGGCAACAACGATCGGGAAATGTTAGCGGAAGCCGGCTTATCGTTTGCGCCGTCCAATGCCGTGGAGGCGGTTAAAAAACAGGTTGATCACGTATTGGGCAGCTGCGAGGAAGGCGCGTTCGCTCAGGCTGTGGCAATGATTTTAGAACGGAACGAAAAGGAGCGCGCGCATGGAACAGTATAGTGCGATCAAACAACTGGCCGTGACCAGCGCGGAGCTGATCGAACAGGTTCAGTTTGACGATCACCAGGGCAAACCGGAGAAAATCGAACCGCTGCTGGCGCGGATTATCACGCTGGCGTTGGCGGCGTCCGCTGACCCGGAAGCCTTAAAAACAAGCTTGTTTCAGAAAGAAAACACGGAAAAAGGAGAAAAATAGGAAAAAATCTCCTTTTTTTCGTTTTTGAGGCAGGCAAAATCGAATTTTCAGCGAATATTGTAAGTGAGCGGTCTGACTGAACGGGTCATGTTTTTCATAGGCTGATACCAGAGGTGAAGCCAAATGAAAAAAAGTTCGATTGTAACCATGATGGCCGTCTTGTTGTCGCTGGGCTTCTGCGTTCTGTATTTCGGCTTGTTTGCGCGGATCAGCGAAACAAGCTCGGCGCCCGAGGATTCGCTGGAGGTCACCGTTACGCCCGGCACGCAGCCGGAATCGGCGGCGCCGGTGATTTCCGACGATCAGGGATCATCGTCGCTGAGCTGGATTCAGGCCGGGGTGTTCGCGCAGGAAAGCTCCGTGCGCGAGCTGACAGCGTTTTTAGAACAGGATGGATTTACACCCGTGACCTATACGCGCGGCGAATATAAGATCGTCGCCGTCGGCGTCAGTCTGGATCCGGAAGTCACCCGCCAGTGCCGCCAGCGGATGATCGATCTGGATTACGAATGGATGGAATGCGCCTGTTCGCTGAACGAAACCCAACGCCAGCAGCTAAACCAAGGTCAGACCGCATCGGTATTGGAGGGATGTACATCACAACCGTAAGAGAAATGCCCTGTGAGGAACGGCCGCGCGAAAAAGCGCTGCACCAGGGAATTGAGCACTGTTCCAACAAGGAAATCCTGGCGCTGATTTTACGCAGCGGCGTGCCGGGAGCGTCCAGTCTGATGATCGCCGACCAGCTGCTTCAGCGCAGTCAGGGCGTCCGCGGCTTGTCCCGGCTGACGCTCAAAGAGCTGATGCAGATCAAAGGCATCAGCCAGGTCCGCGGCCTGGAAATTTTAGCGTGTTTCGAGCTGGCGCGGCGGATCAGCGAGGAACAAACCCGCGATATCGACGTCGTTTCCAATCCGGAGGCGCTGATGGCCTGGCTGGGACGGGAAATCGGCGGCAAGCAGCAGGAACACTTTTTAGCGATCTATCTCGACGCGAAAAACCACATTTTAGAGCACCGGCTGTTGTTCAAAGGGACACTGGACGCCAGCATCGTCCATCCCCGCGAGGTGTTTAAGGAAGCGCTGCTGGCCTCGGCCTGCCGCGTGTTGGTCGTGCATAACCACCCATCCCAGGATCTGACCCCAAGTCTGGCCGACCGGATCATTACCCAGCGCTTAAAAGAAACCGGCGAGCTGATCGGAATCGAGCTATTGGATCATTTAATCGTTGGAACCACGCAGTATTTCAGCTTCCGCGCCCACGGATTATTAGATTGAAGTTCGGGGGCAATCACCGTATAATAGACGCAGGTGATAAAATGAAACTGAATCGTTTTCAAAAAATACTGCTTTGGCTGATCGGCATTTCGCTGTCCTTGTCGTTAATTTTAAACGTCGTCAGCGTGACGACCCCGTTCAGTGAAATCAGCCGGCAGGGGTATAACGTCTTTTCCATGCTTAAATATTCGTTGATTGATTATCCGGTCACGACGGTGACGGATTTCTTTACCTCATTCTCACGACTGTGGCAGGTTCGTCAGGAAAACGATCTGCTTCGCACTCAGGTCGACCAGATCGCTTCGCTGCAGGGGCAGCTGGCGGAAGCCGAGCGGCAGATTGAGGAGCTGAAACAGATCGCGGACTTGAAAACGATCGTTTCCGATTACGATCTGATTCCCTCGACCGTGCTTTCACGTACCCAGGAAGCCTGGAATAACCTGTTGACGATCGACGTCGGCAGCGCCGACGGGGTCGGGTTAAACTATGCCGTAATCACCCCGAAGGGATTGGTCGGCAAGGTGACGAAGGTCAACGAACACACTTCGACGGTGAAGCTGATCACCGCGGAAGACGGTCTGAATAAGGTTTCCGTAAAGATTGAGATTGACGAAGGGAAAACGGTCGATGCCATTTTGGTGAGATATGACAGCAACGAACAGGCTTTTGTGATGCAGCTGTTGACGTCCGGCGCGACCGTCACGGAAGAGATGCGCGTCGTGACCAGCGGTATGGGCGGCGTCTTTCCTTCCGGTTTGCTTGTCGGCACGGTCAGTAAGGTCGAGGAGCTGAGCAATGCGGTCGGCATGAATATTTACGTCCGGCCGTCCGCGGATTTCCAATCGTTTAACTATGTCTGCGTCGTTCGCCGCCAGGGGGCTTCGCAATGATTTATGAAGCAGCCTTCATCGGTCTTGGCTTAATTGCCGACATGATTCTCACGGCGCTGTTTCCGTTTGATTTCGCACTGAATCATTCCGTTTTCATTCCCTGTATGGGCTTCTGCGCGCTGATGCTGACGGTGCGGCAGAAAAATCTTCTGGATTCGCTGTTCATGGCGTTTGCGGCGGGGATGATATTTGATTTTCTCAACGCCGATCACTTCATGCTCAGCTCGCTGGTGTGCATGGCGTGCGCGTTTCTGATTCATATTTGGAGCAAGCATATCAGTTCTTCATTATTAGAATTGATGATTCTCTTACTTTCGATCATTTTCGTCAAAGAGCTTCTGATATACTTCTATATGACCGCAAGCAATCTGTCGGTGATGTCGCTGATGACATGGCTGAGCAAGCGTCTGGTGACGACGCTCGTCGGCAACCTGGCGCCGATCCTGCTTGTGATCTGGATGAATGATCAGCGGCAGACCCTGCAGATCCGGCGGGAGTCAATCCGCAGAAAAGGGGAGAAGCTCAGATGGGAACAGTTAAAATAATCGGACAAAACTCCGGACTCACGATTCGCATGGACTGCCGTCAATGGCAGGATCAGGCTGTCGAGCTGGAGGCCAAGCTTCGGCTGCTGAAGACCCGCGACGGTCATCCGGCCGAAGTTTTTTTTGACAGCGATCCGGGCGCGGAACGGCTGAAACAGCTGTTTGAGATCCTGCAGGCGACCGGCTGCGTCTGCCGGGGACTTTATATCCAGAAGAAACCGGAAGTCCCGGGCAATTTGACCGTGATCCGTGAACCGTTGCGGGCAGGCGAGCTGATCCAGCTGGAAGGCGCGGCTTTATTGCTTCACGATGTGCGCCAGCCGATTCAGATCGAAATGCGCGGCAGCGGACCGTTGATTGTCCTAGGCACAGTCGCCGGTCAGATCCGTCTGCTCGATCCTGCCTGCCAGCTGATCGCGATGGGGCTGGATCATGCCCGCGTCAAGATTTCAGACAGCGACTGGCAGATTCTGACAAATTTCGCGAAAGTCTGTGTGTATTATGAGAATCAGAGATGCATGAGTCTGAGTTTGAAGGAGGAAGAAGTGTGGCAAGGGTAATCATGATCACCAGCGGCAAGGGCGGCGTCGGCAAAACGACGGTCTGCGCCAACCTCGGCATCGCGCTGGCGTCATTAGGCAAAAAAGTATGTATGATCGACATGGATCTGGGCTTGAAGAATCTGGATGTGATGATGGGTTTGGAAAACCGCGTGTTCTATGACTTGAAGGATGCGGTCGAAGGCCGCTGTCCCCTGAGCCGGGCGATGATCCAGGACAAGCGCTGTGAAAATCTTTTTCTCATGGCGGCCTGCCGGACGGTCAATATCGGCCGGTTAAAGCTGGAAGATCTGACGACGGTGATCGATCAGCTGCAGGATCAGTTCGATTTTATTTTGTTGGATTCGCCGGCCGGAATCGAACGTGGCTTCCAATACGCGATGTGCTGCGCGGATGAAGCGTTAGTCGTCGTGCAGCTGGATATCGCGGCCCTGCAGGACAGCGACCGCGTGATCGGGATCTTGTTAAAGGAAGGCAAGACGACGATCCGGCTGGTGATGAACCGCGTCAATCCCCGTTACATTGAAAAAGGGATTTCGTTAAGCGTCAAGGAAGCGGCGGACTGGCTGGGGTTGGAAGTGATTGGATTAGTCTATGAGGATGAAAACCTGATTGCCTGCAACAACCGCGGTGTGCCGATGGCGTTCAAGCGCAGCACGATCACTTCGCAATGCTACACCGTGATCGCTCAGCGGCTGTTGGGCGAGAAAGCGGCGCTGCCGAAATTTAAAGAGAAAAATATCATCCAGAAATTGTTTGGTTGAGGACCGCCGCGGCGGTCTTTTTTTCGCATTAATGATGAAATGAGCGAGGAAAGTGCAGAAAGCAAAAAAAGAAAGAAAAATATTTTTTCCTATTTACAACACAATAGGAGTAGTCTATAATGTGGTTAGAAAACATATGAACACATGTTCATATATAACAGAATCTCTGTTGCGTTTTCATCAGCCCTGTTCCTAAAGATGGAACATCCAACATTTTAGCTGGAGGAAAAAACTATGAAAACAGAAGTGTATGCGCTGCCGGAACTGGATTGCCCGAATTGTGCAATGAAGGTGGAGCGCCAGGTTGGCAAAATCAAAGGTTTGAGTGAAGTGACCGTCGATTTTGTTCACAAAAAGATGATCGTGGAATTTGAGGGCGAATCCAAGAAGGAACAGATCATCCAGGCGGTGAAGAAAGCCGAACCAGATATTCATGTTGTGGAAGTAACGGATAAAAAGGATGGCGCCATTCGCCAGCCGCAGACTGAAAATCATGAACATCGCCATGAACACTGCGCCTGTGATGAAGGCCATGAACATCATCACCATCACGAAGAGGAAGAATGCGATTGTGGTCACGATCATGGACATCACCATGAACATTGTGAGTGCGGTGAAGACCACGAACATCACCATCACGAAGAGGAAGAATGCGGCTGCGGTCACGATCATGGACATCACCATGAACATTGTGAGTGCGGTGAAGACCACGAACATCACCATCACGAAGAGGAAGAATGCGGCTGCGGCCACAACCATGAAGCTATGTCAGAGGTCGATCATTCGGCGGTCAAGGGTGAACTGAAACTGCGCTTAGCCGGTCTGGACTGTGCAAACTGCGCGGCGAAGATCGAACGAGCGGTGAATGGCCTGCCGCAGGTTCAGGAAGCCTCGGTTACCTTTTCCACGGAAACGCTGCTTGTCGATGCCAAACCGTCTGTCGATCGGGCTGAGCTGATCGCGGCGATCACGGCTGTCGTTAAGAAACTGGAACCGGAAGTCGACGTTGTGGAAATGAAAACCGGCTCGAAAAAAAAGGAACCGGAACCGGAAGCGGCCCAGCCAGGTTTCTTCCGACAGAATGCCAAGCTGTTGGCCGGCATCGTTTTCTTTATCGCCGGGATTTTCTTACAGGAACAAAGCTATGCTTTCTTGATTTTCCTGGTCAGCTTTATCTTAATCGGCGGGGAAGTCGTTTATAGCGCGATCCGCAATGTCCTGCAGGGCGAATGGTTCGACGAAACCTTCTTGATGAGTGTGGCAACGATCGGCGCGTTTGCGATCGGCGATTATGTGGAAGGCGTCGCGGTTATGTTATTCTATCAGATCGGCGAGTTGTTCCAGTCTTACGCTGTCAACCGCTCACGCAAATCGATCGGTTCGCTGATGAATATCCGCGCCGACTATGCGACGGTGCTGCGCGAAGGAAAAGAACTGCGGGTTGATCCGGAAACCGTAGCGATCGGAGAAATCATTCTGATCAAACCGGGCGAGCGGGTACCGCTGGACGGGATTCTGCTTGAAGGCACGACATCGCTGGATACCAGCGCGCTGACTGGCGAAAGTCTGCCGCGGGAAGTGCAGAAAGAAGATGAAATTCTGGCCGGCATGGTTAACCTGAGCGGCGTCGTGCAGGTGAAAGTCACCAAAGAATTCGGCGAATCCACGGTATCGCGGATTCTGGAACTGGTTGAGAACGCCAGTTCTAAAAAAGCGCCGATCGAGCGTTTTATCACCAAGTTTGCCCGGGTTTATACGCCGACGGTCGTCGTGGCGGCGATCCTGGTCGCGATCATTCCGCCGTTTCTGCTTCAAATGGGTTCGTTTGATGTCTGGCTGTACCGGGCGCTGACGTTCCTGGTTGTCTCTTGTCCATGCGCGCTGGTCATCTCGATTCCGCTGGGTCTGTTTGCGGGCATCGGCGGAGCCAGCCGGCAGGGAATTCTGGTGAAGGGCGGCAATTTCTTAGAAATTTTAAAAGACGTTGACACCATCGTCTTTGATAAGACCGGAACGCTGACCGAGGGCAAATTCAGCGTGACTCGGATTCAGCCGGTTCATGCCGAAGCGGATGCGCTATTGGAATTAGCGGCTTATGGCGAGGCCTATTCCAACCATCCGATTGCTCGCTCCATTGTTGCAGCTTACGGCAAACCGATTGAGAATCAGAAAATCCGCAATTATCAGGAAATCTCAGGCCAAGGCGTTGAGGTGGAAGTCGACGGCCGGAGGCTGGCGCTCGGCAACGTCAAGCTGATGCAGACGCACGGAATCGATTGTCCGTCGGTCGATGAGATCGGCACGATCATCCATGTTGCCCAGGAAGGCGAATATCTCGGCTGGCTGGTGATCAGCGATGGAATCAAAAAGACAAGCAAGGCCGCGATCCGCCAGCTGAAACAGGCGGGCATCCGCAATACCGTTATGTTGACAGGGGACAACCGCAGCGTTGCCGAAGCGGTTGCCGGCCAGATTGGAATCGATACGGTCTATGCGCAGCTATTGCCGCAGGATAAGGTCGAACAGGTTGAAAAGCTTCTGGCGGCGCAGCCGGAAGGGAAGAAGCTGGCGTTTGTCGGCGACGGCATCAACGATGCGCCGGTGCTGGCACGGGCGGATCTGGGCGTCGCGATGGGCGGCGTGGGCAGCGACGCGGCGATTGAAGCGGCCGATATTGTGCTGATGAAGGATGATCCGGCAGCGCTGGCAACTGCGATTCAGATTTCCCGCAAGACGCATGCGATTCTGCGTCAGAACATCGTGTTCTCCCTGGTGATTAAAATCGGCGTCTTGATGCTGACGCTGTTTGGAAAAAGCAATATGGGAATGGGCGTGTTCGCCGACGTGGGCGTGACGCTGCTGGCAATTCTCAACTCGATGCGGGCGCTGAAAAGCGGAAAATAAGAGATTTAATTCACCGGTATTTGCAAAAAATACCGGTTTTTACATTGTCCATCAATTAACTTGTGAAATTACGACAAATTTTAATAATTGCCTAAATCAAATCTTGAAATTCCTGTTATACTGAAATTACAAGAGGACTGCAAAGTCCGGAAGGAGGATTTACTGATGTTTGAGTTAACAGGAAAAATCGCCGTCGTCACCGGGGCATCCAGCGGTTTGGGCGCGGATGCGGCCCGAGCCTATGCCGAGGCCGGAGCTAACGTCGCGTTATTGGCGCGCCGTCAGGATAAGCTGGAAGCGTTAGCCGAGGAGCTGCGGGGCAAGGGCATCGACGCGCTACCGGTCGGCTGCGACGTCACCGATGAAGCCAGTATTGAAAAAGCCGTGCAGACCGTGATCGAACACTTCGGACGGATCGACATTCTGCTCAACAACGCCGGCGTCGCTGTCCGCGGCGGGGTCGATACACTGAGTCAGGAAGACTGGGACCGCTCGATGAACATCAACGTTAAGGGGATCTATATGATGTGCAAATATGTAATCCCGCACATGAAGACCCGCAACTATGGCAAGATCGTCAACATCAGCTCCGTTAACGCTTTGATCGGCGATAAGAACGATATGTTTATCCGCCACGCGTATAATACTTCCAAAGTGGCGGTGCTCGGCCTGACGCTGGGCATGGCTTGTTCCTATGGTCAATTCAACATTACGGTCAACGCCGTCTGCCCGGGATTGTTTGAGTCGGAGATGACGCAGAATACGCTGTTCAAGTCGGAAGCCTTCTTACAAGGCTACAGCGCCCAGTGCCCGATGAGCCGTCCGGGCCGGCGCGGGGAAGTCAGCGGACCGATCCTGTTCTTTTCCAGCGACGCGTCCAGCTACGTCACCGGCCAGCATGTCGTCGTCGACGGAGGAACCTCGTTAGTTTAAGCTTGATCGCCCATTACGTTCATTCCCTGATCAGGACAAATGCTTAGCCGGCTTTTGTCCTTTTCTTCTGCTTCCTTCCTTTCAGCCGCCGTCTTTCCCGGTTCGTTTCGGTTTCCTTTTCATCTGAATAATGATAAAATAAAGACACGCAAGGGGAGGGATGACGGATGGGATGGCTGCATAAAATGAACGCCTACTTTAAGGAACAGCTGTCGCTGAAGAACCTGTTGAAGGTGCTGCTGATCCTGTTGATCCTGTACTTTCTTTCCCTGACCTCGAATGTCTGGATGAGCTGGCTGACGACGCTGCGGCTGATTCTGACGCCGTTTTTAGTCGGGTTTGGGATCGCGTATGTCGTTCATCCGTTTATTGAATTTTTGCAGAAGAAGGGTGTGTCGCGCAGGATTGCGATTCCGCTGGTCTGCCTGGGAATACTTACTTTGTTGATCGGAATTTTGATGATGGTCGTGCCGATGGTCTACGACAAGACGACCGAGCTGATCAACTCCATGATTTCCGGCTTGAACTGGCTTTATCAACAATATGTGGAAATGAACGAAAACGCGCCGAACATTTTAGTCGCCGGGATTTTCCAGCAGATCACAACGCTGCTCAACGATACGAAAAGCTGGCTGCCGAACTTCTCGACGCTGCTGCCGCAGCTGATTTCCAAGGTGCTTTCATTTCTGACCAACGCGGTGTTCGCGTTTATCATTTCAGTCTATGTGCTGTTTGATTTTGAGAAGATCCGCAAGACGATTTTCAGCTTAGCGCGCACCATCGACAAGGAACTGCCGATCTATCTGAGTGCAGTGAACGCAGAAATCAGCGGTTATCTGCATTCGCTGCTGATGTTGATGGCGATCAAATTCCTCGAATATTCGCTGCTGTACATGTTGATCGGACATAAGAGCGCGGTCACGATCGCGCTTCTGACCTCCATCGGGTTGATCGTGCCGTATTTCGGCGCAACGGTCGCCAACTTTATCGGGATTCTGACCTCGTTGACGCTGCCGCTGCCGAAGGTTTTGTTTTTGATCGGCGGGATCTGCGTGCTGTCGATGGTCGATGCCTACATCATTGCGCCGATCGTGCATTCCCGCAGTTCGCAAGTGCCGCCGCTGTGGACGCTGTTGTGCGTGTTTGCGGGCGGAATGCTGCTGGGACCGATCGGGATCATGATTTCGATTCCAGTATTTATGAGCCTGCGGGTGATCGTCAACCTCATGCGTTTCCGCAATGAGCGCTACGATCCGCTGCCTTCAGAAGATGAATAAAGAACGGTTCGCCGTTCTTTTTCTTTTGCCTGTCCGCATACAGTAGTATCAGGGGAGGAGATCAGCCATGAGTGAGATCAAACATATCAGAAAACGCATATCCGCCCGCCGCAAAGCGCCGGGTCCGCGCGCCTATGAAGCGCCGGGAAGTCCGTTATTTACCCTTATTTACGGTCTGGCCATGCTGGCGATGGTCGGGGCCAGTCTGGGTTTAGGCTGGATGATCAACGAGAAGCAGCAATGGGTGGATCCCAAACCTGTCCTCCAACAGATCGAAGTGCTTTCAGAAAAGCTGCATTTAAAATCCTTATCGGCCTGGCTGCCGTTTGAAAAGTGGTTTGGCAAGGAGCAGCCGGTCGCGGCGGCGGTCAGCTATGAGCTGATTCAGGATCATTATTATAAACCCGCTTCCGGCAATCAGGTGCAGAGCATCGCTGACGGCGTCGTCTTGTACATCGGCGAACAGGAGAGCGGAGCGATCGTCATGGTGAAGCAGGATAACGGCGTGCTGGTGACCTATGGCGCGCTGCAGGAGGTCCAGGTCCATCTCAACGACCGGATTTTAAAGGGTACGGCTCTGGGGGCGGTGCAGGATGCGGTCTATCTGGAATTCAGCGAACAAGGTCAGCCGGTTACACTGGAGCGGGCGATGGGCAATGCCGGTTAAAATCAAAGTCAGCGGTTTTACCATTCTGGTGGCAGCCCTGGCTTTTTTTTCTCACGCGGCTGTGCCGCTCGGCCACATTTTCTTCATTCTGGCGCTGCATGAAAGCGGTCATGCGTTCTGGGCCTGGTTTTTCCATTATCCGATTCGCCAGCTGTCAATCCTGCCGTTCGGACTGGCGCTGACGCTGGAGCATTTCGGCGATGGGGACGCGTGGGAGGAGCTGGTGATTCTGGCCGGCGGGCTGGCGATGCATGGTGTCATTCCCTTGCTTTACGGGGGCCTGGCAAAACTGGGCTGGGTTTCGCCGGTCATGCTTGACTGGGTGCTGGATATCAACCGGTCGGTTTTTCTGTTTAACGTGCTGCCGTTGTATCCGCTGGACGGCGGACGGATCGTGCAGTCGCTGTGGCATTGCTTTCTGCCGTATCGGACCGCGCAGGCGCTGACGGTTGGGTTATCGGCGCTCGGGACGCCGCTGGCGTTTGTTAAACTGATGAATTGTAATCCGATGACGCTCGGGGTGTTCGGATTTCTGTTCGCCGTCAACCTGATCAGCTGGCGCCAGCGGGCGTATCAGGCTGAACATTTCTACCTGTACCGCCTGATTCATCCCTGTTCCCATCCCTTAAAGCTGCATCGGAAGCAGGATTTATACCGCCAGCGGCATAACGTCATCCTGGAATCAGGGGGACTGTTCGATGAAAAACAATGGCTGACGCGGCGCTTTGGCAAGGCCGGGGCGCTTCCATCCCAACCGCGCAGCTGGTTGATTTAAACAGCGAGTTCAGACGCGAAAAGGCTGTCGGAAAGAGGGTTTTTTTCAAGGCCGGAATATGCTATAATCCTAAAAGGAAGCGAGGAACATCCATGCGAAAGAAAATTACTCTTCTAGTTCTTCTGGGCTTGTTGCTGACCTCTTTAACCGGCTGCGCAACCGATAAGAAAAAGGTAGTATATACGGTTTATCCGTTAGGATATCTGCTGGAAAAGATCGGCGGGGACCGGATTGAGATCCAGAGTCTGCAGGACGACACGATCGTCCAGCGCGCGGCAGCGGCCGGCGATTTGAAAGAACGCGTCAAGGACGCTGATTTAGTGCTGCATATCGGCCAGCTTGAGCCGTATTTCCAGCTTGTGCTGCCGGAAATCCGGTCGGCCAGTTCGGCGGCAGTCAAGGATTTGTCTGTCAATAATTCGATTTATTCGTTTAAACGTTATACCCGCGTCATCGCCAACGATGTCGAGCAGTTTGTCGAAAGCGCGTATTACAAGGGTGACGCCTTCGATTCGATCGACATGAATGAAAAGGATCTGGCGTTGTGGATGGATCCGATCGCGATGACGAGCATGGCGAAGGAAATCCGCGACTGGCTGTGTGAGAATTACGTCGAGGAAAGCCGTTATTTTGAAGAAAATTACAGTCAGCTGGAAAGCGAACTGGTGCGCCTGGACGCTGAATATCAAAGTCTGTCCAGCACGCTGAAGAATGAGAAGAAAACGATTAAATTCGTTTCGATGACGGCCAGCTTCGGCAATTGGCAGAAGACATACGGCATTCAGGTTTATCCGGTGATTCTGTCCAAATACGGCGTGCTGCCGAATGAAAAGCAGCTGGATATCATCAAGACCAAAATCGTAGAGGACAACGTGAAGTATATCGCGTATGAACCGAATATGACGGAGGATATGCTTGCTTTGTTCGACCAGCTTTCGGCTGAGCTGAATCTGCAGCGGGTGGATTTGAGCAATCTGTCGAGTTTATCGGCGGATCAGCGCGAGGATAATAAGGATTATCTGTCGATCATGGTCGAAAACCTGAATCAGCTGGAAAGCATGGCGGAGGACGATCTGACGCCTGCGGTTCAGGAGCCGGCGGCGGACGATCAGGCTGCGGATGAGGATGAAGACGCCTGATTGGCGTATCGGATTTGGATTTCAGCGCGGAGGGAAAGTTCCCTTCGCGTTTTTACATGAGAAAATGGGGATTTTAAAAGGCGGACTTAATGAAAGATAAGCGGAGCTGTGATTCCGGGATTGATGACTCAGAAGCTCAATTAACTCAGAAAGAAGAGAAAAGAGTCGAAATTCCATCCGGAAAGTCTATACTAAAGGTGTAAGGTGTTACTGAAAGGCGGCACCCGTCATGAGCTGCCTTTTACGGTGGCGTTGGACAGATGAGCGCTGATGCTTTTTGGTAGATGCTGCAGCGCTTTTCTTTTTGGCATCTATAATTTTTAAGCGGCATTCAATCACCTTGATCGTGCACTCGATCAAGGGCAAACCAACTTTTAAAACCACAGTGACAAAAAGTTCCAGGAAATGTTCCATAGAATTGCCCTCCTTTGATGACGACAAAAATCTGTCGGTTTGAATCAATTTTGATAAGACCAAAAATCGACTCTGTCCGGACGGACATCCGCGGTTCAACAAAACCCTGCACTATGAATATTGCGGAAAAAATAAATAATCCTCCTGAGAAAAATGAAAAAGTTAAAATTTCTTCTGTTTTAGTAAAACTTGAAAGAATCTGAATTTTATTCACAGGAAATATCAATTAAGATTTAAACGGATAGAGCTGCGGTTTATGCGCCAGCTTGTGCTTCTTTTGATATTCATCAGGGCTTATGGTAAAATAAGAACTGAATCTAGTTTAAAAACAAAAGGAGATCCAGCCATGAAAAAAATGTTGTTAGTCGATGGAAATTCCATGCTCTTCCGGGCATTTTACGCAACCTTTATGCGGCCGATGTCGACGTCGACCGGGATTCCGACCAATGCGATTTACGGGTTCGCGATGATGATCAACAAAGCTGTTCAGATTATCCAGCCGGACGCGATGCTCGTTGCTTTCGACAAGGGCAAGCACACCTTCCGCCACGAGCTGTTCGCCGAGTACAAGGGCGGCCGCAAGGAAACGCCGGACGCGTTAGTGGAACAGTTTCCGATCGTGCGCGAATATCTGGAAGCGGCGGGGATTAAGCAGTTTGAAATGACGGATATCGAAGCCGATGACATCATCGGTTCAATGATCAAAAAATATCCGGACTGGGATATCAACGTGCTCAGCTCTGACCGCGATATGCTGCAGCTGATCGACGAGACGACCTCGGTCTGGCTGATGAAAAAAGGCATCAGCGATATTGAGGAGATGACCGTGGAAAGCCTGAAGGAAAAGATGGGGATCACGCCGGATCAGATCCGCGACCTCAAGGGACTGATGGGCGATGCGTCCGATAACATCCCGGGAATTCCGAAGGTCGGTGAAAAGACGGCGCTGAAGCTGCTGGAACAGTTCGGCACGGTGGAAAATCTGATCGCCAACACCGACCAGCTCAAGGGCAAGCTGAAAGAAAACGTCGAAGCCTTCAAGGATCAGGCACTGTTATCCAAACGTCTGGCGACAATCAAAACCGACGTTGAGATTCCGTTTGAAACGGAAGAATTCACATTTCACATCACGCCGGAGCCGCTGCGTCAGTTTTATGTACGCTATGAGATGAACTCGCTGGCAAGCAAGCTTTCAACCCAGATCAGCGAGCAGGCAGAAGCCGAGGCCCCGGCTTCGCAGCCGACACTGACCGTGGCCGAAGTCCGGCGCTGTCCGGAAGCACTTCTGCAGGACAACGCGATCCTGGTGCTCGACCAGGATCAGCCGTCAGTCTATTTCGCTGACGTTCATGGTCTGGCGCTGGCGTATCAGGACCAGGCTGTCTACATCCCGATCGAAGATGTCCGCCAGGATGAAGCGCTGTTAGCGTATCTGGCCGGGGAGAAGACCAAGATCGTCTACGACGTCAAGGCTTGCCTGCATTTAGCCGACGGTGCGGGGCTGACGATTAATGGAATGAAAATCGACGCGATGATCGCTGCGTTCCTGTGCGATTCGACGCTGACCAGCGATCAGAAGATCCGTGAGAAATTCGGCTTGATGGAAACGGTGACGATGGATGAGGTGTATGGCAAGCCGGGCAAGATGAAGCTGCCGGAGCCGCAGCTTCAGCGACAGCTGTGCGCCCAGAAAATCCAGTTGATCGACGCGCTGTGGAAGGACAGCGAGCCGAAGCTGAAGGAGATGGAAATCGTTTCGCTGTTTTACGATGTGGAAATGCCTTTAGCCGCCGTGTTGTATAAGATGGAAAAGGAAGGCATCCGGATTGATTCCCAGACGCTCGACGATATCGCCCGGCAGACTCAGGCCCGCCTGGACGCGCTGACCGACGCCATTTACGCAGCCGCCGGGGAGACCTTCAACATCAACTCGCCGAAACAATTGGGCGAAGTCTTGTTTGACAAACTGGGATTGCCGGCCAGCGGGAAGAAGCGGTCAACCTCGGCCGACGTGCTCGAAAAGCTGCTGGGCGTGCATTCGATTATCGCCGATTTGCTCGAATTCAGAAAATATCAAAAGCTGTACAGCACCTATGCCGAAGGCTTGAAAAAATACATTCATCCGGATGGAAGGATCCATACGATCTACAATCAATGCGCGACTCAGACCGGCCGGCTGTCTTCGACCGAACCGAATCTGCAGAATATCAGCGTCCGCGACGAGGAATCCCGCGAAGTGCGTAAGGCCTTTCTGCCGAGCGAGGGCAACGTGCTGGTCGCTTCCGACTACTCCCAGATCGAATTAAGAATGCTGGCGCACATGGCGGACGAGCAGGGGCTGCTGGACGCGTTCCGGCATGCCGTCGATATTCATACCAAAACCGCGTCCGACGTGTTCCAGATTCCGCTCGATCAGGTTGACGCGAAGCATCGCCGCCAGGCCAAAGCCGTCAACTTCGGGATCGTCTACGGCATTTCCGATTTCGGCCTGTCCCAGCAGCTGGATATCAGCCGCGCTCAGGCCAAGGAATTCATCGAGCGCTATCTGCAAAGTTATCCGAACATTTCCAAATACATGGACCAGGTGATCAGCTTCTGCCAGGAACACGGCTATACCGCGACGATGCTGGGCCGGCGCCGGGAAGTGCCGGAGATTCATGATAAGAATTACATGACCCGTGAATTCGGCAAGCGCGCCGCGATGAACGCGCCGATCCAGGGCTCCGCCGCCGATTTGATCAAGCTGGCGATGATCCGCATCGACAAGGCGATCAGCGAAAAAGGCCTGCAATCCAAAATGATCCTGCAGGTTCACGATGAATTGATTTTTGACGCGCTGCCAGGCGAGCTGGACGCGTTATGCGCGATTATCCAGGAAGGAATGGAGCACGCGATGGAACTAAAGGTGCCGTTAGTCGCGGAAACTAAAATCGGCAATACCTGGTACGAGGCGAAATAAGATGCCGGAGCTGCCAGAGGTTGAAACGGTCGTCCGCACACTGGAACTTTTAATTCCGGACCGCCGGATCGAACACGTTGAAGTGCGCGTGCCGAAGATGATCCAGATGGACGCCGGCGAATTCTGCCGGCGGTTAGAGGGACAGCACTTCCGCCGGTTTTCACGGCGCGGGAAATACCTGATTTTTCAGATGGATGACGTCTATTTCATCGCGCACATGCGGATGGAAGGAAAGTTTTATGTCCAGCGGCCTGAAGAACCGTTGTCCAAGCATATCCATGTGATTTTCGATCTGGACGACGGGACGCAGCTGCGCTATCACGATACGCGCAAGTTCGGGACGATGGAGCTGATGGAACTGAACGGCGATCTGCGCCACTTTCATGAGCTGGGGCCGGAGCCGTTTGACGATGAATTTAATCCGGGCTACTGCCGCGCATTTTTAAAGAAACGCCGGGTTCCGATTAAACAAGTCCTGCTTGACCAGAGCTTTGTCGCCGGCATCGGCAATATCTATGCCAACGAGATCTGCTTCGCGCTGCGGATTGATCCGCGCAAACGTTGCGACCAGCTGACAAAAGCGCAGATCACCGCGCTGCCGGAGATCACCCGGCAGATTTTGAGCCTGGCGATTGAGGCCGGGGGCAGCTCGATCCGCAGCTATACCTCATCCTTAGGGGTGACCGGGCGGTTTCAGCTGCAGATCCAGGTCCATGGCCGGGAAGGCGAAGCCTGTCCGCTGTGCGGCGGGCCGATCAAGAAGATTGCGGTCGCCCAGCGGGGGACCTACTATTGTCCGCATTGTCAGAAAAAGAGAGGAACGGGAATCGAATATGATCAAAATCGCGATCACCGGTGTGATCGGCAGCGGAAAGTCGACGCTGAGCCAGTGCTTACGAAATCTGGGGTATCCGGTTGCTGACTGCGACGCGATCAGCCATGCGATCCTGCAGCCGGATCAGGCGGGATATAAAGCCTGCGTCGAAGCCTTCGGTCCCGCTATTTTAGATGATCAAGGGCGAATCAACCGGGCGGCTTTAGGCGCGATCGTTTTTCAGGATGACGCGCGGCGCCGCCAGCTTGAAGCGATCACGCATCCCCTGATCCAGGCGGAATTAAACCGCCAGGCAAAAGCCTCCTCATCGCCGCTGTGGTTTGCCGAGGTGCCGCTGTTGTTTGAAGCGGGTATGGAAAAGCAGTTTGACGAGATCATCACTGTCACCGCGCCGTTGGAAACCATCCTGCAGCGGTTGCAGCAGGGCCGCGGTCTTTCGCCTCAGCAGGCGCGGGCAAGGATGGCGGCGCAGATGAGCCAGGAGGAGAAAAGCCGCCGTTCGACGCTGACGATCGTCAACGACGGGGATATTCCGGCAATGCAAGATCAGATTCAACAATGGATCAAGGAGAAACAAGATGGAACTGAAAGCGAAAGACGGATACCGCAGTGAAGTGCTGCGGCCGCTGGGCGCGGACGCGCTGAATTCCTTAATGTCGCTGTATCAGCCGCTGGTCGGCTGCGCCGGGGCGGCGCTGTATCTGACGTTGATCAGCGAAGCCAAACACCAGCGTTCGTTTGAGCCGCACGGCCGGTTATGTCAGATCATGAACATGGACATCACGGTGCTGGAACGCTCACGGCGCAAGCTGGAAGAAATGATGCTGATGCGCAGTTATATCAAAACCGGAGAAGGCAAGGACAACTACATTTACGTGCTGTATCCGCCACTGGAAGCCGACCGGTTTTTTAAGCATGAGGTGCTGGGGCGGCTGTACGCACGGATCATGGGCGCGAAGCAATACCAGCTTTCGCTCAACAAGCTGGCGCACATCGAGCTGTCGCGGGAAGGCTTTGAGGAAGTCAGCGAACAATTCAAAAGCTCGGTTATCGAGAACTGGGACGCTGAGAGCGAGGAACAGTTTGCCAGCATTAAACCGCGATACAATTTCGACGCCGGCGATCATCCGGCGATTCACTTCGATTACGAGCGCTTCTTAACCCGCGCCAGCAACCTCGTCTTTCCGATTGAAGCGCGCACCAACGAGAATCTGCGCCTGATCGGGGAGCTGGCGACGATGTACGGCTTAAGCGCCGATGAAATGCTGATCCTGGTTGGCCGCTGCACAGACAATACGAACAACACGCTGGATGGGGAAAAGTTGCGTTCCACGGCGTTTGTCATGAAAGCGAAAAAGCCGGCGAAAAAGGTCTCGGACGATCCATACGATCTGCCGCCGGTCGCCTTTCTGCAGTCCAAGCAGAACGGTGTGCCGGTGCAGGACAGCGATAAACGCACGATTGAGAAGCTCATCACCGAGATGAAGATGGATCCGAAGGTCGTCAATATTCTGTTGGAACACGTTCTGTCCATCAGCGATAACAAGCTGGTTCCTTCCTTTGTCGCCTCGCTTGCCGCAGCCTGGATCCGCTCTGGGGTGGATACGGCGGAAAAAGCCATGGCGGAAGCCAAAAAACCACGCGGCCGCAGCGGCCGGGGCGGCAGCCGCAAAGATGTGCTGCCGGATTATTACGTCCAGATGAAGACCGGATCGGAAAAAGAAACCGCAGAAGAAACGGATTTCGACCGTGAAGAATTTGAAGAAATCCGCCGCCGGCTGCGCGAACAGGAGGGCTAAGTGATGGAAGCCGTAAAATGGGGAATCCAACTGAACGAACAACAGCTGAAGGAAAAACAAGCGCTGGCCGCCAAAATGAAAGCTCATCCGCTGGTGCAGAACTTCTTGCAAACTTACGGTCTGGATGAAAGCTGGGTTGAGAACTACCCGTACCGGTTTCATCAATGGATCGACCAGCTGAGCCTGTGCCAGAACTGTCCGGGCTTAAATCAATGCCGCCAGAAACAAAAGGGCGAGGTGCTCGATCTGTCGTATACCGGTTTTCTGACACTTCAGGTCCGTCCGTGCCGTTATGCCAGGCAGCAGCTGCAGGCGGAAAAGCATGTTCACAACTACCGCATCAACGATTTGCCGCGGCGCTTGTGGACGGTATCGATCACTGATATCAACATCGACGAGGAAGAGGCGGCATACGCGGCAGCGGTAGCGAAAATCTCGCAGAATTTGTTGGCGCCGGCGGAAAAAGGACTTTATTTGTTTGGCGCGCCGGGAGTGGGGAAGACTTATCTTGCGGCCTGCGCGTGCAACAGCTATGCCCGTCAGGGCAAGCGCGTTGTGTTCGTGCACGTGCCGACGATGGCTTCGCGGATCAAGGGGCTGCTTGACGATCGCGACAGCTTTGAGGACGAACTGTATGAAATGAAGCGCGCGGACTTTGCGGTGTTCGACGATATCGGAGCGGAAAGCGTGACCTCCTGGCTGCGCGATGAGGTGCTGCTGCCGATCTTCAACGAACGGATGGACCGCCAGAAACTGACCTGGTTCACAAGCAATGAAAACTTCAGCTCGCTGGAAAATCACTACATGTATAATCAAAAATCCGACAAGGAAGAATTGAAAGCGGTTAGAATTATGGAACGCATAAAAGCCTTGTCGAAAG
>ERZ1106981.552-NODE-552-length-25683-cov-10.409552_pt1 | contig 25683 bp, 21 predicted proteins | sample MGYA00403692_ERZ1106981 | MGnify/ENA primary metagenome ERZ1106981 (study PRJEB35170, sample SAMEA104062431) | human gut metagenome | biome: human gut; feature: human-associated habitat; material: faeces | place: Denmark | collected 2012-06-22 ... | reverse complement strand
AACCGTATAAGTTAAGTTGCTTTCTCTTAACTTACACGGTTTATTTTACACTCTCCCCGTTTTTGCGATTATCTGATTATGAAATTTATTCAATAAGTTTTTCGTACTCCCGCGTCTCATAGAAGAATCGCAGGATGCAGACTTTTTTTCGTCCCATCTACGCGATAGACCATGGCATAGTGTTCACTCACAGTACAATGATATTTCAGTGCCTTGAAATGCGAATCATGGCATTCTCGGCGTGAGACATAATTTCTATTTTATAGGCCATGTCTTGCTCTCAATTCACGGAGCGCACTACGGGCATCGGTTGTTTTTTTTGTATGGATGTCATCCTCTGCTTCTGTCAACCATGCAAACACATCCTGCATGGGCATCCTCTCTTCATAGAACTTCATGTTCATGATGACCACCTCGTCATATCCGTTTTTTGTGATAAAGATAGATTCTTTGGACGAACTGAACGACTGTGAGATGGCTGCAGTATCTTTCAACTCTTGGATGGGAATAATGCGTGGCATACGATCCTCCTCCTTTTATGTTTTTATTGTACCATAATTATGTCACCATCTAAAAATTTCAGAAGTGATCGTTGAAACATCTGAAAACGAAAGTAAAAAGAGGATCGGGTAAATAAAAGTAAGCATCAATCCAAAAGAAAATCCGTTTCATCTGTTAATCTGAGGATCGGCAGACGAAGCGGATTTTTGTTCGGAACGATTTCGGTGAAGTTTATTTTGTGGAAAGGGCGATGAATTCGTCGATCATGTTTTCCACAATCTTCAGCGAATCACGCCAGAAGTCCGGCTTGGTGATGTCGATATCCGCCATCGCGGCAACTTCCTCGACACTGCTGATTGTTGTGGCTTCCAGCAGTCGGTTGTACTTGTCAACGAAAGCCGGGCCTTCCTTCTGATATTGAGCATAGAGGCCCTTGGCAAATAAGCAGCCGAAGGCGTAAGGGAAATTGTAGAAGTTTAAGCCGGCATCGTAATAGTGACTCTTGCAGATCCACATATACGGATGCAGCTGATCATGATCCAGACCTGTGCCGTAAGCTTTCTTCTGAGCTCTGAGCATGATGTCTTCCAGATCGTCGCTGAACAGGAAGCCTTCCTTCCGCTTTTCCACCACTTCTGTTTCAAACAGATAGCGGGAATAAATATCGCAGATGACCTGCGTGACATCCTGCAGCGTGCTTTCGATCAGCATCATCTTTTCTTCATCATTGGCGGCGTCACGGATTGCGGCGTTCATGATGACCGTTTCATTAAAGGTAGATGCCGTTTCAGCCACTGGCATCGAATACCGGGTGTTCAGCGGGCTGTGATTTTCGATCCGGTGACCATGGTAGGCATGGCCTAATTCATGCGCCAACGTTACGACATCGCTCAGCGAGCCGTCGAAGTTGGTCAGCACCCGGCTCTGCTTTAACATCGGCAGATTGCAGCAGAAGGCGCCGCCGACCTTTCCCTTGCGCGGGAAGAAGTCGATCCATTCCTCATCGAAGGCGCGTTCGATAATTCCGGCGACATCCTTGGAAAATGGCGTGAAGTTCTGAATTAAATAAGCCTTGGCTTCCTCAACCGTGAAGGTCCGGGTACTTTCTCCCATCAGAGCGAACAGTTCATAAAACGGCAGGCCGTGGGTATAGCCAAGCACCTCGGCTTTGTGGCGCAGATAGGCGTGAAAATGCGGCAGCGCCTCATCAATCGCCGTAAACATGGCATCCAAAGTGGCCTTGCTCATGCGGGAATTGAACAGTGTCATATCCAGGACGGAATCAAAATGGCGCAGTTCGCTGACCGTGTTGGCTTCACCCTTGATGGAGTTGAGTGCGAAGCAGACCGCGTCCTTGATTTTATCGTAGGCCTGCAATTCCGCTTCATAGGCTTTTTTGCGAACCTCTGGTTCCGTGCTGTAGGCGAGATTGCGGATCGAAGACAGCGTGTAATCCTGGCCATCCATCGTTACCGCCACCGTAGAGGTCATATATTCCTGCAGCTGGGCCCAGGCGTTGGAACCGTTCAGCTCCATCTTGCCAATCGCATCCTCGACCTCATCGCTCAGCGTATGAGCGCCGTGACTGCGGATTTCCTGCAGCCAGAAGGCGTGCTGCTGAAACAGCGGATCACTGGAAATCAGTGCATCCAGATCCTGTGCCGCGATCCACTTCTGAAACCGCGTGGATGCTAAAGCCGACTGACTGGCTTTGATCTGAAAGCGGGAATTCATCGACACCGTTTCCTGATCGGCGGTGTTGGCGGACTGACGCAGCGATAAATAAGCGCCCAGCCGACGAGTCAGCGTCTGATAGGCGGACAGCTGTTCAATGATCGCCTTCAATGTGGATTTTGGATCCTTTGAACCCAGCGTTTCCGCCAGCGTGTTCATTTCGGCAATCCGGGTGTCTAAAGCCGCGAAATCCTGCTGGAAGGCTTCGCTGTCATAACCGGTGTAGAGGTCGTTTAAATTCCATTCGTTCATCCTTTAATCCTCCTGTTTTTTCCTGTTGCTTAAAATCATCAGCAAGGCGATCACCAACATCATGCCGACGGCCATTCCGGCGCTGTCGATCAGCATATCCCGCAGCTCGCAGCTGCGCCCGGAAGAAAACCGCTGCAGATTTTCGTCCAGCACCGGAATGATGAAAAACGGCAGCAGTGCAACCTTGCCTTTCATCCATGACCAGGGCTGGAGGCGATAAGCCAAGCCGATCAGAACGCCCAATAAAGCATATTCACTGAAATGCGCCAGCTTGCGGATGACAAAATTTAAAAAATCCGTTTCCGGATGCAGCCCGACCGTGTTTAAGACCGGCCGCACCCACTCGCTGACCGTTAAGCTCATGCCATTGGACGTTGAGGCGGAAGCAGCGGAATTGGAAAAAATAAAAATCACCATCAAACCGACTAAAATCCAACAACTTTTCTTTTTCATCCTCTGCTCCTTTCTGACTTTCTGTATTATAAACCAACTTTTCCAGTAAAGAAAGAACCATGATATAATGGAGCGTAAAGTGAAGGAGGAAACAGTTTTGGAAATGAAGAAAATGATTCGGGACCTGCCCTGGGTTCTGATTGGTAATTTTATGCTGGCGCTGGCGGTAGCGATGTTTATTCTGCCGTATAATATTCTTTCCGGCGGGGTTGCGGGTATCGCTGTCGCCTTGGAGCCGTTGTTTCATATTGATCCGACAATGATGGTCAATGCGCTGGTTTTAGGGATGTTTGTACTGGGAACTGTGTTTTTGGGGAAAAGCTTTGCGGTCAAGACGGTAATCAGTTCCCTGATCTATCCGGTATACCTGACGGTGATCACGCGCTTTGTTCCGATTCTTGAACTGGATCCCATGCTGGCATCGCTGTATGGCGGCCTGATCGGGGGATTAGGCATCGGCATGGTTTTGCGCACTGGAGCGAGTACCGGAGGCATGGATATACCGCCGCTGATCGTCAATAAATATACCGGCATCAAAATCTCCACGCTGGTTCTAATCACGGATGCGCTGACGGTGGGGCTGGGGTTATTTACCTATGGTCTGGAAGCGGTGCTGGTTGGCTTTATTTCCGTCTGGGGCACGTCGTTTGGGATTGATAAGATGCTGACGCTGGGCGGCGGCAACGCCAAGGCAGTGCAGATCATTTCCGAGGCTTATGTTCAGATCAACGCGGCTATTCAGTCCGAACTCGACCGGGGAACAACGCTGACCGATGCGACAGGCGGCTATACCGGCGCCCCGCGGAAGGTGATTCTGGTCGTTGTGGAAAAGAAGGAATATCCAAAGCTGCTGGAATTGGTCAATCGATTTGATAAAAATGCCTTTATGATCACCAGTGATGCCACGGATGTCCATGGTGAGGGGTTTAGCCTGGAATTTAAGGTATAGCTTTCCTGTTTTTGAGCGGGAAGGGATCAGGCTTTTACGCGAATTTGGGTGAAGTATAAACAATAAAAAAGAGGAACAGTGAAATGATACGTGCAGTGAACCGCATAATCTTACTGTTCCTTTTATTCTTGTCTTTAACGATATCCTTACCGAGTAGACTGTGTTTCTTTCTTTAATTTTGATTTTTCTGCCGTTGTTCCTCTTTATGCTTTTTTATCCAGGCTCTAATTTTTTCATCTTCTGCCTGTTTTTCTTCTTCCGTCTTAAATTTAGGGGGCTGTACATATCCACCAGCTTCCGCTGCCGCAATATCTAATTCATAGAATGCCTGCATCTCTTCTTTTGTCATTCCGCTGTCCTCCTATCTATAAATATTATACTGCTTTCGGATGTATTTATCTATCAGTTTCTGAGCTGCTAGTTCATCAATCGCCATGTTTTCTTTAGCTCCGAGAGAATGAGCTCCAAGGGTTTTTGCGTAGTGATCCACCAGCTTTGTTTTCGCCGTCATCGTTACAATTCCATCATTGCCGTGCTTTTTACTTTCGTAACAAGCTATTGCGAAGAGATGGCCTCCAATTACCTTTATATTTTCCTTCATGACTCACATTTATTGGATTAGATTCCACTAAAAAGACTCTTGTAAAACCTTGTTCATGAGAAAAAGAAATCAATCCCTGAATGATGTCCTCTCCTTTTACACGTAATGCGAATAAGTTTTCACCTTCCGCTTTAGTCCAATCAAAGCGCCATCTTTCGCGTTTAAGCTTTCTTTGGAGAGTGGGTGTCATTTTAATCGGTCCAAATTCAGTTTCTACAGTTTCCCCAGTAGAGCGAACTTCCAGACAGTCAGTCAAGCCATCTATTTCGATATCCAATCCATTACAATAAACGCCATTTTTAAACGGGTCACTTTCGGATAAGGATCGTTTATTCTGAATTAACCCCTTGTGACTTCCGGCACGCTGCCATCGCGCCTGTTTTTCTCTGAAAATTTTCATGTTCTCCGCTTCCTTTCCCAATTTTTTAATCCAATGTTCCCTTTCACAGAATTGAATCATCCATTTCCGGTAATTAATATCCGCTATGATTCTTATTGCGCTTTTTCGATAAAACTCCCTATCCTTTTCGCATTTTTCATCATTTCATCACAATTTACACATCACGCTGGGTATTTTTTCTCATCTCCTCCCGATGCAAAAAAGGGGCGTGTGCCCATGTGCCCATTTGAATGTGCCGTTTTATTTCTGTATTTTACGCTGTGCGGATATGCCTTTTGTTTAGCGATGTTCAAAGTGGATAAAGGGTTAGGCTCTGTCCGGTTATTAGAAAAGGACAGCTTCAGTTCAAAGGAGAGAATCCCTGTTATTTTTATTCTATATTGTAAGTTTAACCCATGTTATAATAGGAACAAATGAGGTGCGGAAAATGTTGGAATTAAAACATGTAGGGAAAACATATAAAAATGGTGTAAACGCCCTTTACAATATCAATTTAAAGATCGATCAGGGAGAGTTTGTCTATATCATCGGACCGACGGGGTCGGGAAAATCCACACTGATCAAGCTGCTGGATGGAGAAGAAATTCCAACCAAAGGCAAGGTGGAGGTAACCGGGATCAATGTCGGAAAGCTGAAGCATTCCAAAGTCCCGCTGTACCGCCGCAATATCGGCGTTGTCTTTCAGGACTTCCGGCTGTTAGAGCGCAAAACCGTGTTTGAAAACATTGCGTTTGCCTTGGAAGTCATCAACGTGCCGAAGGAAAGAATCCGCAAACGGGTGCGGGAAGTCATGAATCTGGTCGGTTTGGATGATAAGGGCAGCTCTTTTCCGCAGGAACTCTCCGGCGGTCAGCAGCAGCGTGTGGCCATTGCCCGCGCGATTGCGAACAAGCCGAAGATCCTGATCGCGGATGAACCGACAGGAAATCTGGATCCGCAGAAGTCGGATGAAATCATGACGCTGCTGGAAAAGATCAACCGGGAAGAAAAAACGACGATCCTGATGGTAACGCACGATATCACACTGGTGAATAAGCACCGCAAACGAACGATCGCCTTAGAGGCAGGACATATCGTAGCGGACATGAACGAGGGAGGATATATCAAACATGATTAGACGATTCTTTCGGCATATCCGCGAGGGCTTTTATGGCGTGGGGCGGCATGCGGCGATGTCGGTATCGAGCGCCTCGGCGGTTACGATTACCTTATTGATTATATCAATCTTTATGATTGTGACGGGCAATATGCAGGAGGTCACCAAAAACATCGAAGGCTCGGTGAAGATCTCGGCGTTTGTGGCTTATGATCATGAGGAACAATCTCAGCTGGACATGCTTCAGGCGACGATCAAGAACCTGGAACATGTAGTGGGAGTGGAATACTCAAGCAAGGATCAGGAGTTCGATGAACTGATGGAAACGTATGAGGATGAAAGTGCCAAGGAAGCGCTGGAAACCTATCGTGAGGATAATCCGCTGCACGATGCGTTTTATGTGGAAGTGGATGATGGCGATGCCCTAAAGGAAACGGCAGAGAAGATTCTGGCGATGGAAGGTATAGAAACGGTGAACTACGGCGGGGACAGCGCGCTGATGTTTGTGGAAGCGCTGAATTCCGTGCGTGTTGGCGGAGCCGTTCTGGTTCTGGGTCTGAGCGCATTGGCGATCTTTTTGATTGCGAACACGATCAAGCTGACGATCTATGCCCGAAGCAATGAGATTGCGATCATGCGGGATGTCGGAGCGACGAATGGATTCATCCGGGCGCCGTTTGTGGTGGAAGGGATGATCATCGGAGCGCTGGGCGCGATCATTCCGATCCTGTTCACCGTGTTCGGCTATATCTTTCTGTATGATAAGCTGGGCGGGGTGCTGTTTTCAGAAATGTTTAAGCTGACGCCGCCGCATCCGTTTGTGCTGCAGCTGTCGTTAATCTTATTAGGCATCGGGATGGCGGTCGGATTGATCGGCAGCTTCATGTCGGTAACAAAATATCTGAGGTGGAAACGATGAAAAAACTGGGACTGATCTTATTGAGCGCCATCCTGCTTCTGGGCATGGTCTTGCCAGTCATGGCCGATGAGGACGAGGATGTTTATTATCTGACAATGTGTTCCGGTTCGGATTTGTCCGAAGCGCAGAAGACGGAATGTCAGAACTACGCGTCGAAGCGCAACAATGAACTGCAGAACGAATTGAATGAAATCAAAAAGAAGCGCAAAGAAATCGAAGAAGATCTGGCGAAGGTCGGACAGGAAATCAGAAACTATGATTCACAGATTTCCTCGCTGCAGTCGCAGATCAATTCCTTAAACGCTCAAATTGTAGAAAAGGAAGCTTCGATTGCCGCTTTGGAAGAACAGATTCTGCAAAAGGAAAACGAAATTAACGCATTGCGGGAAAAGGTGGAACAGCGGCTGGTGCGATCCCAGCAGACGCTGCATACCAATCAATTTCTGGACTTTCTGATGGGCGCAGAGGACTTCACTTCGCTTTTACGGCGGATTCAGGGCGTCAACGACATCATGAATTATGATAAGAAATCGCTGGAAGAATTAAAGACGCTGATGGATCAGCTGAATGCCGACAAAGAACAGCTCAACATTGAAAAGGAAGAGCTGGAAGCGACCAAGACGGATGTCGAAGCCAAGAAGCGCCAGGTTGTCAGCTTAAAAGCGACGGCGGAGCTGGCGCAGAAGAAATATGAAGAACAAGCAGCGGAACTGGAAGCGCAGGGCAATCAGATTTCAGGCAGCCTGAGCGAGCTGAAAGGCATGCTCAGCTCCTTGGGATTGGGTTCAATTCTGACTTCCAGCGGCTTTACCCGGCCGACAAACAGCGGCCGTCTGTCTGCCGGAACCTGGCATTATGGCTTGAATGTCAATGGCGGCGTCCATCTGGGTATGGATATTGCGGCGGGTGTCGGAACACCGATTTTTGCGGCCGGCAACGGCGTTGTGCTGGCGAGTGCGGACGGCTGTTCCAACGATGGCTACATCGGCAATTCCTGCGGCGAAGCCCAGGGCGGCAGCCGCGGCGGGGGAAACCAGGTGTACCTCTTGACAAGCATCAACAACGTGACCTATGCCGTTAAATATCTGCATATGAGTCCGGGAAGTCCGGCGCCAACCGGAAGAGTGGTCGATGCCGGGGATCAGATCGGAACCATCGGCAAATCCGGCAATGTGACCGGCGCTCACGTGCATGTGGAAGTGTTCAAGCTGGGAACCATGTCCTTGGAAAGCTATGCCAGCAGCTGGAGCGGTGATCTGGCCTTCGGCGCCGGCTGGGGAGCGGCAGGATTAAACCGGCTGTGCTCTAATGTCGGAGCCCCTTGCCGTGTAAAACCGGAAACCGTTTTCGGATACTAAGCAAACCGGTAATTGACAAAACAGCAGGAAAGGGTTGTTAAAAACCAATCCGTTTCCTTGCGAAGAGAAAAAAAACGCGGCTGCGGTAGGACGGAAATTGATTTCCTGTCAGAAACAGAGCGTTTTTTTCTTTGGCAAAACCGCTCAGGTTTTGTCTTTGAATCATGGATGAACGCAAACCTCAAAGCCTATAAATAAAAACGTCCGGGATCCGCACTGCAGATTTCCCCGGACTTTTCTTGACTTCGCGTTATTGAACCGAATGTTCGTCGGACTGAGCTTGCAGAAAATTCTCCATGTTGGCTAAGACCTTCTGCCCCAGCCGTTCGATGCATTGTACGGAATTGCCGGCAGAGGTTCTTAAACACCGCACCCGCGGATGATCGAGCAGCGTCAGATCGCCTAATGCCCGTTCACTGTCGCAGAAGAAATGCGTGTCCGGCAAAGCCAGCCACTGCTTCAAAGCTTCAGGATCATGTCCCGGACCGATCGATGTGTTGAACACGATTTTGTGATTGCCTAGCCGCTGAAACTGTTCCCATCCCATGACAATGGCATTTTTATTCAAACATTCGCAGATGACGTCGTTGTGCTCAAGCAGGCTGTCCAGCGGCTGATAAACCATGCCCTGTGCTTCCTGTTCAGGTTTGCGGGTCCGGCTGTAATATTGGATCTTTGAACCAAAGTGCATCAAACCCCGGGCAATAATCTGGCCGGTCGTACCCATGCCGAGAATTCCAACCTTCAAATCCGTCAGCTCCAGCGGAATGGGTCTGAAGGATGGCTGCCGGTAACCATTGAGGAAGCCGATCAGTTCATACAGGACATATTCGACGACGCCTTCATCCCCATAATCACGGATGCCGGTAACAGTGATGCCCAGTTCTCGCGCGGCTGCGATATCGACGTTGGCACTGGCTTCCGAGTACAGACTGCAGCACATTCCAACGTAGCGAAGCTGGCGGCAGGCTTTCAGCACCGAAGCGCCGACATTCGTTTTCCAACTCACCAGCAGACAGTCCGCATCGCCGATCCGCCGGATGATTTCATCCTCATCCCCCGGCGAATCCGGATACTCAATGACTGTTTCAGCCAGATCGTTAACCCGCAGCCGGGCATTCTCATTCATCCCGACCGGTTCCAGGATGACACATTTTTTAAACATAAAATTCCTCCTGTTTTCTTTTATTATAGCATACAATCCCTGTCCTGCCGCGGCAGGGGAAAATACGATAAGTTCAGTTGTTCACAATCCTTGCCGAAGCGGATTGAATCCGCGGTTAGGAAATGGTAAGATTAAGATAATGTCAGCGGCAGGAAAAGAGGAACGTTATGAACAAGAAGGAATATCCGGTTTCCGGCATCTTGGCGGCCGGGCTTCTCATTGCGGCACTGTTGGGAGTCATGGGAATTTTTTATCAGAGCCTGCAGGAAAAATTATTTACGCAGGCGGTGAACAATCTTGTCGTAACCACTCAGTCCGATAAATTATATTTCGATCAAATCATTCAAAATCGGCTGTACTGGCTGGAAACGATCGCTGAAATCAGCGATGTTCCGGACGCGGAAGGACAGGAAAACTGGCAGAAGATCCTGAATTGGGAGAGCGTGGACGGAATGCGCTTTGGCGTTGCGGATGCGCGGGGAAATTTGACGTATGCGAAGCAGGCGGTCATGGATATCAGCAATCGTGAATATTTTCAGGCGGCAATGCAGCGGAAAACGACAATTTCCGGGCCTCTGACGACGCCGGAGGGAGAGGACAGCATCGTGCTGACCGTACCGATGATCCGCCAGGGAGAAGTCCAGGGAGCGGTTTGCGCTGAGATTACAACCACGGCTCTGGGCGCTTCACTTAACAATTACGCCAATCCCAAGGCCAAGGCGACGCTGGTCTTCACTCCGCAGGGGCAGCTCATCTCCTCTTATGCGGGGATGGAACGCTACGCAACTATTTATGAAATGTTGGAAACGATGAAGCTGAAATCGGATGATCTTGTGGAACAGATGCGCAGTGAAGTTCTGGCCGGCAACAGCGGCACGCTGACTTATTACAATGGCGGCCAGCTGCGGCTGCTTTACTATGAACCGGTAGGAATTCAGGATTGGTATATCTGTTCGCTGGTGGTGATGGATGCGCATGAGAAAATCCTGCAGGAAATGAGCGCCAGCGCCTTCGGCGTGCTTGCCGCGATCTTGCTGATCGTCATTCTGCTGGCGGCCACGGGAGTTTATTTGATTCTGTATTTTCAGCGGCGGGTCAAGGAAGCGCAGAAAGATCCGCTGACCGGCGTCTATACCCGATTGATGGCACAGCGGCAGGCATCCCGCATCTTAAAAGAGAACCGCCATACGCTGTGTGCCTGTCTGTTCATTGACATCGATGACTTCAAAACGATCAACGATCATTACGGACACGATGAAGGCGACCGCGTGCTGATCAGCGTCAGCTGGGTTTTACGCGAAAGTGTCCGCAGTCATGATATTGTCAGCCGCTACGGCGGCGATGAGTTTACGGTCTGGCTGAATAATCTGAAGCAGGAACAGGAAGCCCGGGATATTGCGCAGCGGTTTCTGACGCGGATTGATCAGCAGACAACCGTGCATATCAGTGTCGGCATCGTGATGGTTTCACCTCAGGAACGTGATTATGAAGCGGTATTGAAGCGAGCCGATCAGGCTTTGTATCAGGCTAAGCAAAAAGGCAAAAATCAAATCTGTCTGATCCCGGCTGCGCCGGAGGAAGAAAATCTGTAAGAAGTGGGTTCGTCCGGGATGCCGCTTTTTTGCAGACAGGACGTTGAACAAAGCGCAGGCGTCCTTGTTTAATCAGGAGGACCGCATGAAGCGAGCTTGTCTGATCCAGCCGAAGCCTATTCCTTCAATACGGCCGGGTCGGGGCCTTGTGCTTTTCAAGCTGCGGCGTTTATGCTATACTGGAACTTGAAAAAAGTTAAAGCCAATTTATGCTTAGAAGATGAAAATCTGTTCAAAATAACAGAGAGGTCAGGCCCGCAGGCAGAACTGTGGTAAAATAAAAAAACTGAGGTGACCCGAATGAGTGAAAATGAAAAGAAAACAGTTAAAATTAAATTAGAGCGCCATCTGTGGCCGGATGAGATGCGCCAGCGTCAGCGCCGGCGGCAGGTGAGCGCGTTAATGATCGCTTCGCTGGCGGTCGTTTTTATCGTCGGCTTTTTGTTAGGCGGTACTCTGCATCCCGTTTCTTCTTCTTCCGGAGTCGGCAGTCCCGCCAATACCGGCAAGTTTGCCCAGGGAAAGCTGGACTCCATTTACAGTATTATGAAAAATGAATGGTATTTCGGCAAGGATGATGAAAATCTCGAACAGGATCTGATCGACAGCGCTCTCTACGGCATGAGCAGTTCGGCGCTGGATCCGCATACGACGTATATGTCGGCGGAACAGACGCTGGCGTTTTCGACCGCGATTGACAACAACTTCGTCGGAATTGGAATTCAGTACAACGCTTCCGGTCCCAAAATTGTGACCCGCGTCTTTGTTGATTCCCCGGCATATCAGGCTGGCGTTCAGGTCGGCGATATTCTTTTGAAGGCAGATGGTCAGGTGCTGACCGATTTGCCCAGCGATGAAGTCGCCGATTTAGTCCGCGGGGAAGCCGGGACTGAGGTCGAGCTGGAGGTTTTGCGCAACAACGAGCCGGTCACGATGAAAATCATCCGCGGCGAAGTCAACAATACGGTTTATGGCGAAATGCTGGACGATACGCTGGGATATCTGGAGATTATCTCCTTCGGATCGACGACCGGCATGGAATGCGAACGCTATTTAAAGATGATGAGCGAGCAGGGATTGCAGCATTTGATTCTGGATCTGCGCGATAACGGCGGCGGATATCTGGATGCTTTGGTCAGTGTTTCGAGCTTGTTTCTGCCGGAAGATACGCTGATCATGACGCAGGAATATAAGGATGGCCGGCGCGTGGAGAGTCATACGACCGCCGGTCAGCTTGAAAATATTCAGGGAATCGTCATTCTGATAAACGGCGATACGGCCAGTGCTTCAGAAGTCCTGACCCTGGCGTTAAAGGAACAGCGTGAGGATGTGACGCTCGTCGGCACGCAGAGCTATGGCAAGGGCAGCGTGCAGGTGCAGCGCCCGTTTGCGGATGGTTCGGTTCTGAAATACACGAATTCCCGCTGGCTGTCGCCGAATGAGGAATGGATTAACGGGATAGGCATTACGCCGGATGAGATTGTGGAACTGCCGCCGGTCATGCAGACTACCGCGTCCTCGTTCATGCTGGAGGAAACAGAACGTTATGTTCAGGATCAGGTCAGCGAGCATGTGGCTTCGGCCCAGAAAGCGCTGAGTTTTCTGGGGTATGCGGTAAAGCGTACAGATGGATATCTGGATGTTTCTACAACTCAGGCGCTGCGGCAGTACCAATCCGAACACAATTTGGAAGTCAGCGGTGAGCTGGACGCCCCGACGCTGCAGTCACTGGTTTCCGCTGTTCGGTACAGATGGTCGATGGATAAGAGCGTTGATAATCAGCTGCAGAAGGCGGTGAGTATTCTCCATGGCGAATGAACATTTTCAGTTAGTTTCTAAATACAAGCCAACCGGAGATCAGCCGGGGGCGATCGATAAGCTGGTCGCGGGATTGCAGGAAGGCAAAAAAGAACAGGTTCTGCTGGGAGCTACCGGTACCGGCAAGACGTTTACGATCGGCAATGTGATTGAGCGCGTGAACCGTCCGACGCTGGTTTTTGCCCACAACAAGACGCTGGCCGGTCAGCTGTATTCTGAATTCAAGGAACTGTTCCCGCATAACCGCGTGGAATATTTCGTATCCAATTTTGATTACTATCAGCCGGAAGCCTACATGCCGAAGACCGATACTTATATTGAAAAGAACGCGATGACCAACGATGAGCTGGACATGCTTCGGATGGCCGCGGTCAACTCCGTGCTGGAACGGCGCGATACAATCATCGTCGCTTCGGTCGCCTGTATTTATGCGTCCTCCGATCCAAACCAATACCGCGACATGTTCTTTACGATCCGCGTCGGCGAGCATATTGACCGCAACGACCTTCTGCGCAAGCTGGTGGACCGGCAATACAAGCGCAATGATATGGATCGGGCACGAGGAACGTTCCGTGTGCGCGGCGATACAATTGAAGTCAGTATGGGGCATACCGATACCTTCATGCTTCGGATTGAAATGTTTGACGATGAGATCGAACGGATCTGTGAAGTCGATCCGCTGACCGGCAAGCTGCAGAACGCCTATACGGTTTATAATGTTTTCCCAGCTTCCGGTTATGCCCGGCCGAAAGATCAGATCGAACGCGCCTGTCAGGAAATTGAGGAAGAACTGGAACAGCGCTTGGCTGAACTGGACCGGCAGGGCAAGCTTGTTGAAAAGCAGCGTCTGGAACAACGCTGCCGCTACGATCTGGAAGCCCTGCGGGAATTCGGCGTCTGTCCAGGTATTGAAAATTATTCCTCGCATATCGACGGTCGTCCGGCAGGACAGCGGCCGTGGAATCTGTTCGATTATTTCCCTAAGGATTTCCTGTTGGTCGTTGATGAATCGCACGTATCGCTGCCGCAGATCCGCGGAATGTATAACGGCGACCGGGCACGTAAGGAAACGTTGGTGGAATATGGCTTCCGCCTGCCAAGTGCGCTGGACAACCGGCCGATGCGTTTTGAAGAATTTGAAACGCTGGTCAATCAGGCAATTTATGTTTCCGCGACGCCGGGCAATTACGAACTGGATAAGGTCCATGGCGAAGTGGTGGAACAGATTATCCGTCCGACAGGTCTTTTGGATCCGGAAATCACCGTGCGGCCGACGCGCGGACAGATCGACGATCTGTTGGATGAAATTCGTCAGTGCATCGCTAACAACGAGCGTGTTCTGATTACTACCTTGACCGTCAAGATGGCGGAGGATCTGACAGATTATCTGAAGAAGAATGATCTGAAGGTCGCCTATCTGCATCATGAAACCCTGACGCTGGAGCGGACGGAAACGATCCGCGATCTGCGCCGGGGCAAGTATGACGTTTTGGTCGGCATCAACCTGCTGCGGGAAGGCATTGATATTCCGGAGGTATCGCTGGTTGCGATTCTGGATGCCGATAAGGAAGGCTTCCTGCGTTCGGAACGTTCACTGATCCAGACGATCGGCCGAGCTGCCCGAAATGCCCATGGCCGGGTCATCATGTATGGGGACAAGATGACGGATTCCATGAAGAAGGCGATTGAGGAAACCAACCGCCGCCGCGCGATTCAGATCGCTTACAATGAAGAACACGGCATCACTCCGACGACGATTGTCAAGGAGATCGGCGAGGCCATTCATGGCAAGGAAACGCAGGAAATGGCGGCTCGCTACATGAAGAAGAAGTCCAAACTGGGCAAGAAGGAACAACAGAAGCTGATCGACAATCTTGAAAAGGAGATGAAGGACGCGGCGCGGGTGCTCGATTTCGAGCGGGCTGCCGAACTGCGCGATATGCTTTTGGAACTCAGAGCTTCTCTGTAAAACTGTGAATTTTGATCAAAACCGGCAGAAATGCCGGTTTTCTGCTTTGTGAGCGCTTTGACATTGCTGGAAATTATGCTACAATAGATGCCGGAAGCCGGATATTCCGGCGGAGCTTTAGTTCTTTCTTGCTCGCTAAACTCGAAAACTGAGCTTTTAGTTTTTCCTGCTCATAAAACTCGGAAACTGAGCTTTTGGACGATCCTGCTCACAAAACTCGGAAAACGCAAGGAGGAAAGCATGAAAAAACTGATTCTCATTTTTACCGCGGTTCTGATGCTGGCTGGCTGCGCGGCTCAGACACCAGAAACAACCCCGACTCCGGAAACCACTCCGGAAGTTACCGCGACACCGGAAGCAACAGCGGCCACTGACGGCTTTACCGGACCTACGGTGGATTCCGTGACTTCAGCTTCGATTGTACAGGAAGCATACATTCAGGATTATACACCCGCCGGCTTCACCGACAGCGATAAGGAAAAAGCCTTATTTATCATCGGCGATCCGCGCCATAACAGCGTACTGTGGGATATGGCCCGCACAGCGATGAAACACATGGAAGAAAAAGGCATGGAAGTCGAAATGCGCGACTTATACACGATGAACTTTAATCCGGTTCTTTCCGCCGCGGATTTCTATTATGCGAAGGATGGCCAGGGTGAGCCAACGGCGGATATCAAGGCCGAACAGGATCTGGTCAGTCAGGCTGATCATCTGATTTTTGTTTATCCGAACTGGCATGACTCGGAAATCTCGATCGTCAAAGGTTATAAAGAGAAAGTCTTTGCGAAGAAGTTTGCGTATCAGGACGGAGCCAACGGTCTGGAAGGCTTGTTAAAGGATAAGAGCTACTTCACGATCATGAACTGCGGCTACCTCGGCGGCGGACGCGGCTATATCGGCGACGGCGTGGGTATTGAAGACGAAAAGTGGGATACCTACATGAACGCTTTCAAGGTCTTTGATGATGATACTTCAGCTTTCTGGGGAACAACGAACTACGGCCGCTTTGTCAATGACCGCACACCAGGCAATGAGTCTGAAAACTATGGCGAAGAAATTGAACAGCTGCGTTCCGATTTGAACGCTTTCCTGGAACAGGTTTACTTCAACTAAAATAACTAAGTACGCTGCGTCGGCGATGAAAAGTCAGGACGCAGCGTTTTTCTTTTTAATGGGCAATTACGGTTGTCATAAAGATTTAAGAAAATGCAAAATCCGCTATGTTATAATAAATAAGGTTATCAGAGTATGTTTAAATTATGGAATGAAAAAGGAGAGGAGAACCGTAATGGCAGAACCAAAAAAAGATTATTTAAGCTCGCTGGCTTCTGAAATCGAGAAAAAGCCGGACAGCTTCAAAGAAGAAAAAGTAGAACGCATTGTTAAGCCGAAGCGCAGCCTAGATCCGAAGATCATGATCGGCGTTGCAGCGGCTTTGATCATCGCGATCATCGGTATTTATTTCCTGTTTTTCGCCCCGAAGATCAAGGTGGAAAACTTTGTCGGCAAGACGACCAATGACGTTGGGATCTGGGCGAAGGAAAACGGCATTGATACCAAGAATATTGTAATGAATCAAGTGTACTCCATGGATTATGAGGCAGACCAGATTATATCCCAGAATAAAAAAGAAGGCAGTAAGGTCAAGAAAAACTCAACGCTGATCTTCGAGGTGTCCAAGGGAGCCGATCCGGACGAAAAGATTGATTTTCCGGATATCAAGAGCATGACGCTGGACGAGATCAACGATTGGATCAGCAAGAACAAGCTGTCTAAGGTCAAAGTCAATACGGTTTACAGCGATACAGTCGAAAAGGATCAGGTTATTTCCTTTGATTTGAAATCGGTAAACGAAAATAACTTTACGCGAGGAACCAACCTGACGATCAGTGTGTCCAAGGGACCGCAGCCGGCTGGGGAAGTGACGGTTGATGACTTCGTAAAGAAAGAAGTGTCCAGTGCTGAAACGTGGGCAAAGAGCAAGAAAGTTGAGCTGGAGATCGTCGAGGTTTATCACGACACGATCGCGACCGGACTGGTTGTTTCTCAGTCGATTGAATCGGGCAAAACGATGAAGCAGGGCGATACTCTGACGCTGACGGTTTCCAAGGGGAAAGCCGTTAAGGTTCCGCAATTAGTCGGCTACACGAAGGATCAGCTGGAAGCTTGGGCCGCCAATAAAGAAAACGCGGTTTCCATCGTGAAGAAGGAAGTTTACAGCGACGCACCGGCCGGCAGCGTTATCTCGCAGTCGATCAAGGCCGGCAGCCAGGTTGATTCAGGCACGGTGCTGGAACTGACGATTTCACTGTATATGCCGCAGCTGCAGACCAACAGCCGCGAATGGTATGGCAAAGACTATCTGGCTCTTAACGCGTGGGTTGACGATGTGAATTACCGCGGCGCCAGCATCACGGCAGGCGCGTGGGATGGCGAGGAATGTTCGGATGAATATCCGACTGCCGGTCAGATCATCAGCTATCACTGCATGGCCAATGATGGAACAGATCTGCCGCATGGCTGCGACCGGCCATTGCCGCTGAACGCGAAGATCGGGTATAAGAAATCAACCGGCGGATGTACGCCGAAGGCAGAGGAACCAAAAGAGGTTCAGATCGGTCTGACGCCGCTGGGCTCCGAAGCAGCGATGAAGTCCTTCTGCGATACAAATAAGTTAGCGTGCAGCTTCAATTATGTGTCAACGAAAGATCCTGAAGGTGCGGGCAAAGAAGACGGGCAGATTACTGTGAAAAAAGGCGGAGAGCCGGTAGATCCGAATACGAAGGTGAAAGCTGGTGACGCTTTAAGCATAGAGGTATTCTATAACCCTGATAAATTAAACGATCCGGATAAAGACAAGAACGATGGAACTCAAAACGCCAATGAGGGCAGCCCGGCCGCTGAATAAAGCACGGGTACCCTTGTTCTGTTGATTCCCTGAGTTTTAACCAGAAAGGAAGAATGAGAAATATGAATTTTTTCAATCGAGCGATGAAGAATGTCACCAGAAGGATGTCGAAATCCATCCTTCTGGCTGTGACCTTTTTCCTGATCGGGAATCTGGTCATCATTGGTTTAGGGATCAATAATGCAGCATCCAATGCTAAAATTTTGACCCGTCAGAAAATGCGGGCGGTAGTCGCACTGGAAATTGATTATAATGCCTTCTATAACGAGGCAGATAAAATCACGGATGACGATGAACGGGAAGCGTTCTATAAAAACTCACCGCGTCTTACCACTGAGAAAGTGGAAAACCTGAAAATGGATGAGCGAGTTAAGGCGGTCAATAATATCTCTGTTTACCAGGTGTACGCGAAAAGTTTTGAATCCGTTCCGCTGAACAATGATTTTGATAAACAATATACCGATAATCAGGACAGCGAAGCATCAGTTGACGGATCCGTTGACAGCTCCATGGCAATGCGCTCGTGGCGTCCGGCGGATCTTCGGGTTCAGGCTAACCGGTATCCGGAAATGATTGAATTTGAGGATGGCACATACGAAATGCTGGAAGGCCGGTTCTATAATCAGGACGACCTCAACAATTCTGCTGCGGTAGTCTGCGTTCCGCAGGAATTAGCTGAATTGAACAATATCCGTGTTGGCGATACGATCAGTGTGAATACCAATAACCCTGACGATCTTCAATACATGGAAGGCTCCGATCTGACGGAAGCTGATTATGAGCTGTCTTTGGAAGTCATTGGAATTTATAAAAGCAATGAACAAGTTGATCAGAATTCCGATGAATACAAGTGGATGGCTCGATATGAAGCGCCGCAGAATACGCTGCTGATCCCAGCCACAACGATCTCAGATAAATACTATGAATCCTATGTGAAGTCCTATCGTTATTACATGACGACACAGCCGGAATACTACAAAGAAGAAGATCTGATGGCGAAGGAAGATTACAACAGCTCATCCAAGGCTGTTTATCTGTTAAATGATCCGCTGCAGGTGGATCAGTTCGTGGCTGATCATGAAAATGAAACCGGCGATTATATCGTTCTGAATGCCAATAATGATACGTTCAAGAAGCTGGCGCGGCCGCTCGATACGTTATCGTTGTTTTCCAATATCATCGTTTGGATCGTTGTCATCAATGCGGTTGTTATTATCACCTTAGTCACAGCGCTGACACTGAAAACACGGGAATATGAGATTGGCGTGCTGCTTTCCATCGGCGTATCCAAGATGAAAATCGTCGCTCAGTTCTTTGTGGAACTAATTGTCGTAGCGTTGATCGGCTTTACGTTGTCTGTGCTCAGCGGATCGCTGATCGCCAAACAAGTCGGAGCCGCGGTTCTGAATTATCAGGTGGATACGGAGAATCAGTATGGAGAGCTAGACGATCAGAACAACACGAATTATTATTGGGGTGAATCCAATTATTTCACCGAAATCAGTCAGGACGATCTGTTAGCGGAATATGAAGTCCAAATCAATCCGCTGATCATTGGTGAAATCTATATCCTGGGCATCGGTGTTGTATTCATTTCCATTTTGATCCCATCCTTCATGATCATGCGGTTTAATCCGAAGAAGATCCTGATGAATCAGAATTAAGGAGGGCAGACAATGACAACGATTTTGAAATTAGAAAATCTGAACTACGGTTACGAAGACGGCGGATATAAGCGTCAGATTTTGAAGGATCTGTCCTACGAGTTTGAGCAGGGACAGTTCTATACGATCTTAGGCCCATCCGGCAGCGGCAAGACGACGCTGTTGTCAATCATTGCCGGGCTGGACAAGCAGGAAAGCGGCAAGATCTATTACGAAGGCGAGGATCTGGATAAGATCGGGCTGTATAAGTATCGCCGCAATAAAATCGGCATCGTCTTCCAGCAGTACAACCTGATCAGCTATCTGACAGGATTGGAAAACATCGAACTGGCGATGACGGAAACGGATAATTCGATTCCGAAGAATCAGAAGGAAGTGGCGTATGCGCTGCTGGAGAAATTCGGGATTGTGAAATCCAAGGCGGATCGGCTGGTGACGAAGCTGTCGGGCGGTGAGCAGCAGCGTGTAGCGATCGCGCGGGCGATCGCGTCGAACGTGGATTTAATCTTCGCGGATGAACCGACGGGCAACCTGGATACAGCAACGGAACAGGAGATCATCAAGATTTTCCGGATGCTGACAGAGGAATTCGGGAAAACGGTTATTGTCGTTACCCATTCCAATGTCGTATCGGGACTGAGCGATCACCGGGTGCTTTTAAACGAAGGTCAGCTGACCGATATTCAGTAAATAAGACTGAGGAGCAATCCTCGGTCTTATTTCTGTAATGAAATTGAAAGGAATTCGCTATTTAGATTTCAGACTTCTGTGATACTATAAAATCAGAACATAGAAATTAGGCGGCTGACGCCGTCAACAATGAAGGGGGAAGTGAAGAATGAATTTTTTCACCCGTGCGCTTAAAAATGTAACGCGCCGCATGTCGAAGTCAATTTTACTGGCCATTACCTTTTTCCTGATTGGAAATCTGGTCATTATTGGACTGGGCATCAACAACGCTTCAGAACAAGCAAAAGTCGAAACCCGCAGAAAGATGCGGGCGGTTGTTTCCTATGAAGTTGATTATCAGGCTTTCTGGAATTATGCTGACAACTTGCCGGAAGAGGAGCAGCAGGAGGCCTACAAAAATTATCCGCAGGTCAAAATGGAAGATATTAAAAATCTGATGACCGATGAACGGGTAAAAACCGTCAATATCGTTAACAGCAACATGTTGTATTCCAATGGTTTTGAAACGGTCCCGCTGAACAATGAACGGGAGAATAATGGCGGGGGCAGCATTACCTATGAAGATGGAACCACCGTTGAATATGTCGAACCGGATCTGCGGCTGCAGACCAATTTCTTTCCGAATATGATTGAGTTGGAAGACAACATGTATGAAGTCGTCGAAGGCCGGTTCTATAATCAGGAAGAAGTGGATAACGGTGCCATGGTTTGTTTGATTACGGATAAGCTTGCGGACCTAAATAATCTTCGGATCGGCGATCAGATCTCAATCGATTTAGTTGGGCGAAGTGAAATGCAGTATTACCAACAGAGCGGGATCACCGAAGAAGATATTACGATGACGCTGGAAATTATCGGTATCTTCCATAACAATGAAGAACTGGATGAAAATTCTGATGAATATCAATGGATGAGCCGGTATAACTCGCCGGACAACATCATTTTGGCGCCGGCTTTGGCTTACGGCAATGCCTATTATCAAATGGGGATTAAGCAGTGGGAGTATGGAAAAGAACAGAATCCAGAATACTACTTGGATGCCGAAAGACCGACGCCGGAAAGCTATACGTATGTGAACGAAGCGGTCTTTTTACTCGATGATCCGCTGCATGTTGATGAGTTTGTGGCTGATCACCAGGCAGATCTGAAAGAATATATGCTTATGGACGCGAACAATGATACGTTTAAGAAACTGGCGCGTCCGCTGGATACACTGTCGCTGTTCTCCAACATTATCGTTTGGATTGTAGCGATCAATGCGGTTGTTATCATTACGCTGGTCACCGCTTTAACGCTGAAAACACGGGAATATGAGATCGGCGTGCTGCTTTCTATGGGGGTATCCAAGATGAAGGTGGTGGCCCAGTTCTTCGTTGAACTGATTGTCGTGGCCTTGATCGGATTCACTTTATCAGTAGCCAGCGGTTCTTTAATCGCTAAACAAGTGGGCAAGCTGGTTATGGATTATCAGGTGGATACGGAAAAGCAGTACAGTGATCTGGATGATCAGAACAATGGAACTTATTACTGGGGTGATACAAACTACTTCACTGAACTCAGCCAGGACGATCTGTTAGCGGAATATGAAGTTCAGATCAATCCGATGATCATTGGTGAAATCTATATCCTGGGCATCGGCGTTGTATTCATTTCCATTTTGATCCCATCCTTCATGATCATGCGGTTTAATCCGAAGAAGATCCTGATGAATCAGAATTAAGGAGGGCAGACAATGACAACGATTTTGAAATTAGAAAATCTGAACTACGGTTACGAAGACGGCGGATATAAGCGTCAGATTTTGAAGGATCTGTCCTACGAGTTTGAGCAGGGACAGTTCTATACGATCTTAGGCCCATCCGGCAGCGGCAAGACGACGCTGTTGTCAATCATTGCCGGGCTGGACAAGCAGGAAAGCGGCAAGATCTATTACGAAGGCGAGGATCTGGATAAGATCGGGCTGTATAAGTATCGCCGCAATAAAATCGGCATCGTCTTCCAGCAGTACAACCTGATCAGCTATCTGACAGGATTGGAAAACATCGAACTGGCGATGACGGAAACGGATAATTCGATTCCGAAGAATCAGAAGGAAGTGGCGTATGCGCTGCTGGAGAAATTCGGGATTGTGAAATCCAAGGCGGATCGGTTGGTGACGAAGCTGTCGGGTGGTGAGCAGCAGCGCGTAGCGATCGCGCGGGCAATCGCATCGAATGTCGACTTAATTTTCGCGGATGAACCGACAGGAAACCTGGATACGGCAACAGAACAGGAGATCATCAAGATCTTCCGGATGCTGACGGAGGAATTCGGGAAAACGGTTATCGTTGTTACCCATTCCAATGTGGTATCAGAACTCAGTGATCATCGTGTTTATCTTAATGAAGGTCAGCTGAAGGATATCAGCTGAAAAGGACTTTCTTTCGCGGCAGTGATTTAAAAATCGAAGGGGTTAAAAATGGGATCAGGGCAGCCTGATCCTGTTTTAATGAAAATTTTCATTGAGAGCAAAGTGAAATGTCATGATTTTCTGAAACAAAGAACAAAACATTCCCCGCGATGTCTGTTTTTGTGATATCCTATAATCATTCAGCATGCCGATAACGCATGCCGCAAAGCACAGAAAGTGGGGGAAGTTGGGAAATGAGAAGGCAGAACAGGTCAAAGCTCGTTTCCTGGATGGCCTGACGGCAATAAAGTTCAGGTCAAAGGAAAAAGAAAGCGAGGAATACTCATGCAGGAGATTCAATTATTAAAAGCGATCGAACAGGATGCGCGGATATCTGTGGTCGATCTTGCCGATATTTTAAACTCAAGCCCGGAACAAGTGGACAACGAAATGAAAAAGCTGGCCGAAGAGAAAGTCATCTGCGGTTATCACACGGTGATCAACTGGGATAAAACGAATCAGGATCATGTTATGGCGCTGATCGAAGTGAATGCTTCACCGGAACGGGACTGCGGCTATGATAAGGTTGCGGAAAAAATCTATCGTTACCCTGAGGTCAGCAATATGTATCTGATTTCCGGACGTTCGGAATTTATTGTGATCGTCAAGGGACGGACGATGCGCGAAGTTGCGGATTTTGTCGGACAGAAGCTGGCGCCGATTGAAGGCGTCAAGGGGACGGCTACGTATTTTGTTTTAAAACAATATAAAGTCGAAGGTGTGATCATTGATCAGCAGAGCGATGATCAGGAACGGCTGCTGGTGACTCCATGAATCCTAAAACGTTATTAAATGACGTCATCGGGACGATTCCGCCTTCTGGGATCCGAAAGTTTTTTGATTTAGCCAGTTCGATGGAAGGGGTTATTTCGCTGGGCGTCGGTGAGCCTGATTTTGATACGCCGTGGCATATTCGGGAAGAAGCTATTTACGCGATCGAAAAGGGTCGGACTTTTTATTCTGCGAATGCAGGTCTGCCGGAGCTGCGTAAGGAAATCTGCCGTTATCTGAAACGGAAATTTCAGCTGGAATATGCATGGAACACGGATATTCTGGTTACGGTCGGGGGAAGCGAAGCGATCGACATCGCTTTTAGATCACTGCTGAATCCAGGCGATGAAGTGATTGTGCTGTCGCCGGGGTATGTTGCCTATGAGCCCTGCGTGCGTCTGGCCGGCGGTGTGCCGGTGATCGTAGAATTAAAAGAAGAAGACGAATTCAAACTGAAAAAGGAACAGCTTCAGAAGGCGTTGTCTCCGAAAACAAAGGCAATCTTAATGAATTTCCCGGGAAATCCTACCGGGGGAATTATGACCCGGGAAGATTTCAGTGAAATTGTGCCGTTGATTCAGCAGTCGGGCATCGCGGTGGTTACCGATGAAATTTATGCCGAGCTGACATACAGCGGCAAACATTGTTCCATCGCCTCGTTTGATGAAATCAAAGATCAGGTCATTCTGATCAGCGGTTTCTCAAAGGCCTATTCAATGACCGGCTGGCGTTTGGGTTATATTGCCGCCCATCAGGATCTGATTGCGGCGATGAATAAAGTCCATCAGTATGCGATTATGTGCGCTCCGACAATCAGTCAGTACGCCGGAATTGAAGCGATGGCCAAGGGTGACGGCGATGTGGAAATGATGAAAGATTCATTTGAGCGCCGGCGCAACTTTATTGCCAACGGCTTAAATCGGATGGGATTGAAATGTCCGATGCCGCAGGGAGCATTCTATGTGTTCCCGTCGATCAGACATACCGGGATGACCTCGGAAGAATTCTGCGAAAAGCTACTGGAAAAAGAAAAGGTTGCAGTCGTACCCGGCAATGCCTTCGGCGCCAGCGGCGAGGGATTTGTACGTATCTCTTACGCTTACAGCATTGATGAAATCAAGTCAGCGCTGGAGCGGATCAACCGTTTTCTTGAAAACAGTTAAATTATAGCGAATCTAAAAACTCTGGATAGGAAAGTTCAGAGTTTTAGTTTGTTTTAGGGATGCCTATGTTAAATGCAAGGCTGGAATAAGATGAGGAATCAAAGCTTGTATGACTTATTCCTGCCACCAGGATTGAGGTGGCTGCTGACTCATCAGACCTTCGATCGTCCAGCCTGGACTTTGAATTTCTTCTCCCTGGCGAATCCGACGGCACCACAGCCAGACGTTGGAGGTTCCTTTTGACAGCTGTGACATGCCGGGATCCTCCACGGTAATTTTCAGCTGATAACATGCCTGATCTGTCTGAATCTTCTGCGTGATGATTTCACTGTCTGCGATCTCAACGGTGCTCCAGAACAGAAGACCTTCCGGATCCCAGGGAACCTGATAAAGATAAGCCAGCCGGGTGTAGTCATGGGCAAGGATGGCTTCCTGATAGGCTTGAACAAGCTGATCAGCACTTTCAATCCTGCCGCGCGGCTTCGGTGGGTTATCTGACATCAGCATCTGGTCAACAAGCCAGGTTTCATCAGCTGAAGCTAAGCGCAGAGCTAGGATGTAGGATGTCGGCGTATCACCGTAAGCACAATCGATTTGTACCAGAGCGTCATTATCACTCAGGCTCAGGACTTCACATGTTTCAAGGGTGCCCAGTCGGCTCATACCGTAATCGGTTCCGCTTTGTTTCTGATTAGCTTCGATCATCCGGGCACGGCACTCCGGCGTCAAATGCTGGGCAAGCTGTTCGCCCGCACGGAAAAAGCGCAGTTTGGCAACTTCCTTGATTAAGTCGGCGGCAGCTTCCACATTCTGCTCGGCAAAATGCGGATCATTCTGGTGCTGAGCGTGCTGTTTCTGATACGCTGAAGAAACGGCAGTCAGACCGATTTCTTTTGGCTGATGCTGACAGGCAGTTAAAAAAAGCAGAACCGCTAAGACGGGGGATAACCAACGGATGAAACGCATCATGATGCCTCCTTTGTTCTGCTTCTATTATACGAAAAGAGAAAGAAAAACGATAGCCTGATACGCGGAAATGAACGGGTTGGAAATTGTGAAAAAGCGAACTGCGCAGGGTTTTCGGCGAGCTTTTCCACAAACGTGAAATTGCGAAAAAAGAGGTTTACTTTCACTCCCGAGTTTGCTATACTAGATAAACGGGTAGATATAAAGAATATTTACTCCTTGCTTATCCGCCAAGCGATAAGCCAATAGACCATAAGGAGGT
>ERZ1106981.551-NODE-551-length-25723-cov-34.818490_pt1 | contig 25723 bp, 23 predicted proteins | sample MGYA00403692_ERZ1106981 | MGnify/ENA primary metagenome ERZ1106981 (study PRJEB35170, sample SAMEA104062431) | human gut metagenome | biome: human gut; feature: human-associated habitat; material: faeces | place: Denmark | collected 2012-06-22 ... | reverse complement strand
ATGTTGGAATCACACTGTTTTTTGAAGCAATGCCGATTTCCTATATCCTGTTTGGTATGATCATTCAGTTCTGTTTAATTATCGGAATCCGGTTTTCCTATCGTTTTGTTTTGTTAGAACGCAGCCGCAGGGAAAAAGCAGAGAAGAAGAATCAAGGTAAGAATATCCTGTTAATTGGAGCTGGTGATGCCGGGCGATTGATTCTGAGAGATGTTCAGAGAACAGAGTTTGATGTAGGGAAAGTTCAGTGCATCATTGATGATAACCCGAATAAGTGGGGAAGGTACATTGAAAATATCCCGATCGTAGGCGGACGGGATGAGATTCTGGCGAGTGTTGAGAAGTATCAGATTCAACAGATCCTGATTGCAATTCCAAGCGCGAAAGCCGAAGAAAAACGGGACATTCTCAATATCTGTAAAGAAACAGGCTGCGAGCTGAAGATCCTTCCAGGGATCTATCAGTTAGTCAATGGCGATGTGATGTTATCGAAGATGAAGGAAGTCGCGGTTGAGGATCTTTTAGGGCGAGAACCAATCCAGGTTAATCTGGATGAAATCTTTGAGCATCTTAAAGGAAAAACGATCTTAGTAACCGGAGGCGGAGGATCAATCGGCAGTGAGTTGTGCCGACAGATCGCAGGTCACCATCCAAAACAATTAATCCTATTCGAAATCTATGAAAACAATGCCTATGACATTGAACAGGAATTGAAACGAAAATATCCGAAGCTAAATTTAGTTGTACTTATTGGCTCGGTGAGAGACAGCCGGAGAATTGACTGGGTATTTGAAACGTATAAGCCTGATATCGTCTATCATGCGGCTGCGCATAAACATGTCCCCTTGATGGAAGGCAGTCCCAATGAAGCGATTAAGAATAACGTTATTGGAACGTATAAGACCGCTTACGCCGCGTTAAAGAGTGGATGTCAGCGCTTTGTATTGATTAGTACAGATAAAGCAGTCAATCCCACCAATATCATGGGTGCGAGTAAACGACTGTGTGAGATGGTGATTCAGAGTATGAATCGAATCAGCCAGACAGGACAAGTTTTCTTATTACCTCAGCTTTGGTCACACAGTTGGAATCCGATTGATGAAGTGAAAACGAATTCCGTCAAGACAGAATTTGTCGCAGTCCGGTTTGGAAATGTCTTAGGCAGTAATGGCTCGGTCATTCCTTTATTCAAGAGACAGATTGCGGATGGCGGTCCGGTGACGGTAACGCATCCGGATATCATTCGCTACTTTATGACGATTCCGGAAGCAATAAGCTTAGTGCTTCAAGCAGGGACGTACGCGAGAGGCGGAGAAATATTCGTTCTAGATATGGGAGATCCAGTAAAGATTGATACTCTAGCGAGAAATCTGATTAAACTGTCTGGATATAAGCCGGATGTCGATATCAAGATTGAGTATACTGGTTTAAGACCAGGAGAGAAGTTGTATGAAGAGAAGCTGATGGCGGAAGAAGGATTACAGACGACGCCCAATAGACTGATCCATATAGCGAGACCCATTCCATTTGATGTGGAATTGTTTATGAAGCAAGTAGAAATTCTGGCAGAAGCAAGTTATACCAATAGTCAAAATATCAAACAGTTAGTTTCTGAGATTGTTCCGACATATCATCCTGGAAATAAAGAACAAGATGAGATTGAAAGAAAGAGGATTCAGAAACTCAATCAAAAAATACAGGAAAATCCTGAGCCGGTTATAACGATGGAGGGGTAAATTAGAATGGAATCATTTAAAGAAAAAATATGGGGAAGATTATATAATAGGGACAATCAGATAAATTACCGGAAATAAGCGGTTTTGCGGGATTTTCTGTTTTTATAGAATATGATTTTTTCTAAGAAGCGGGAGTAAAGCAAGCGCTTATTGCTGTGGTAAGCTGGATTGTCTTTACTAAACCCCAACACTGAAAGGGCAATAAATGAAAGCAGGTAGTCTTCTGATAATCTATGGATTATTGGGGGCTACTTGTTGTGTGTATAATTTTATTTTAACTGATATTAAAGGTGACTACAAATAGGCAGAAATGCTTTTTTATATTAGTATATTTTTAATAAATGGTGAAGCATCACCTGGTAACAAGAAAAAAAGACAATAAAAGAACAGGTAGATAAATATGTTTGTTCCGGAGAATCACAATATTGAAAAAAATCCTAACCGTATTTGGCTTTCAAGCCCTACAATGCATGGACCTGAACTCGAGTATGTGAAAGAGGCATATAACACAAACTGGATGAGTACTGTTGGTGAAAACATAAATGAAGTAGAGAAGATAGCAGCAAAAAAAGCTGAAGTGAAATATGCAGTTGGTTTGTCAGCTTGTACTGCAGCTTTACATCTTTGTGTGAAGTTAGCTGGTGAACGCTTATACGGTAAACCGACAATAAGCCATGGTGCAGTAGAAGGCAAAAGAGTGTTCTGCAGTGATATGACATTTGATGCTACTTTGAATCCTGTTGTCTATGAAGGTGGTATCCCAATCTTTATTGATACAGAAAGAGATTCCTGGAATATGGATCCGGTGGCACTTGAAAAAGCTTTCGAAATGTATCCAGATGTAAAAGTAGTTATTAGTGCGGAGCTTTATGGCTTCCCAGGAAGAATGGATGAAATTAAGAAAATTTGTGAAACTCACGGAGCACTTCTTATTGAGGATGCAGCTGAAGCGATGGGAGCAACTATTGACGGAAAACAGTGTGGATCCTTTGGCGATTATGCTGCAGTAAGTTATAACGGAAATAAAATCATCACAGGAAGCAGTGGCGGCTGTTTATTAACTAACAGCCTTGAAGATTCAAACAAAGCAAGAAAATGGTCTACACAAAGTCGTGAGAATGCTCCTTGGTACCAGCATGAAGAAGTTGGTTATAACTACAGAATGAGCAATGTTATAGCAGGGGTTGTTCGTGGTCAGTATTCTTATCTTGAAGATCACATTGCACAGAAGAAAGCAGTATATGAACGTTATAAAGAAGGATTAAAAGACTTACCGATTGAAATGAATCCTATTACAGATAGTACAGAGCCAAACTATTGGTTATCAGCATTGATCATTGATGAGAGCGCTATGCGTAAACAGGTACGAGGTGAGTGTGATGTCGCTTACGTAAAAGAAGCGGGTAAAACTTGTCCTACTGAAATTCTTGAGGCTATTAGTTTAGTAAACGCAGAAGGTCGTCCAGTATGGAAACCGATGCATATGCAGCCGAAGTACAGAATGCATGAAGTAGTCGGAAGAGATGGCACATTAAGATGTCGTACTAATGCATATATCGCTGGTGGTGTTGAAGATGTAGGTGCTGATATCTTCCAGAGAGGTGTCTGCTTGCCAAGTGATAATAAGATGACTGCAGAAGAGCAGAATAAGGTTATTGAAGTAATCAGAGCATGTTTTGAGTAAGGAATAGATTTGATGTATAGAAATGGACTGAAAAGAGTAATAGATTTTTTCTGCGCCTTATTGGCTTTAATCGTATCGTCACCAATCCTACTTATACTTATTATTCTTGGTGCTGTGTTCATAGGTGATAACCCGTTTTTTACACAAGCTAGACCAGGTAAGAATAAACGAATTTTTAACTTGCTAAAGTTTAGAACAATGGATAACAGAAAAGACGAGAAGGGTAACCTTCTTCCTGACGAAGTTAGACTTAATGGATACGGTAAATTCTTACGATCAACTTCATTAGATGAACTTCCTGAACTATGGAATATTTTGATAGGAGATATGGCTGTTATCGGGGAAAGAGAGATAATAGGAACAACCAAGAAAAACCTTGATTTTTCAATGGTTTCAGCGGCTTGAATTTAATTCTGTTATGAGATTTTTGTGCAGAAATAATATAGATTGGTCGCTGAGATATTGAATATCGGGAATGGCATCTTGGATGCTCATTTGACCCAATCTAAAGAGCAGAGAAATCTGATAAGGAGGTTTAACCAAGCCCACGACTAGAACTTGAAGTTCTGGCATGGGCTTTTCGTCGTGTTAGAGAGATTTATGTGATTAAACCAATTTATTTATATGGAGGAATATGAAGAACAAAAATTTATTGATTGTAAGAGCCGGAGAATACGGAATAATGGCAAAAAAAATCGCAGAAGAAATGGACTACTTTGATAAGATTGATTTTCTTGATGATAAGAATGTAGAGACTATCGGGAATGTAGAAGATGTTGAAAATTTCTATCCGGAATATATGTATGCAATTGCTCTTTGCGAGGATGGGGAGGAACGAATTGAATTAAATAAAAAACTGGAAGAATCTCGTTTTGTTGTTCCCAATTTAGTTCATACCAAAAGTCTTATTTCTCCATCAGCTAATCTGTTAAAAGGAGGTGTTGTTGAACCGGGAGCTGTTATTGAGAGTCAGACTACCATTGGAGTAGGATCTATTGTGGGGGCAAATTGTGTGGTTGAGCATCACTGCTTTATTGGAGATGGAAGCTTGTTAAAGGCAGGTACGATTGTTCATGCTAATACCGTTTTAACGGTAGGGTCTGTAACTGAATACGATTCCATATTACTAGAGTCTTTAGTTTGATAGATATTGATTTACTTGATATATAAGTAGCCTTTTGAAAATATGTAAATTAAAAAAGTTGAGGAAGAAAAGAAAATGTACAACTCAGAGAAACATGACATCAAGCCGTTTGAAAAAAATTTATATTTAGCGTCACCGACAATCCATCCTAATGGAACAAGTTATGATGAACTCAAATATATACAGGAAGCATTTGACACTAACTGGTTATCAACCGTTGGTGCAAATATTAATGAGTGTGAACGCATGATAGCTGAAAAGGTCGGTGTAAAATACGCAGTTGGTCTTTCATGCGGAACTGCAGCATTACATTTGGCAATGAAACTTGCAGGTGTGAAAAGGGGCTCTTACATTTTTGCGAGCGACATGACTTTTGATGCAACAGTAAATCCAATTGTATATGAGGGCGGTATCCCGGTATTTATTGACACAGAGTATGATACTTGGAATATGGATCCGGTTGCTTTGGAAAAAGCATTTGAGTTATATCCAGAGGCACAAAAAATTGTTGTGGTAGCACACTTGTATGGTACTCCCGGAAAGATTGATGAACTAAAAGCTGTTTGTGATAAGTATAATGCTGTAATTATTGAGGACGCAGCGGAATCATTAGGAGCAACTTATAGAGGAGAATGTACTAATGGAGAATGGGTACAGACAGGTTCTTTCGGAAATGTTGGATGTATTTCCTGTAATGGAAACAAGATCATTACCGGTTCATCAGGCGGATTTTTACTGACTGATGATTTAGAAGCAGCAAACAAAGTAAAAAAATGGTCAACTCAGAGTCGTGAAAATGCAGAATGGTACCAGCACGAAGAAATCGGATACAACTACCGCATGAGCAATATCATTGCCGGAATGATTCGGGGACAGATACCGTATCTGCAGGAGCATATTGTGGCTAAAAAAGCTATTTGGGAGAGATATAAAGAAGGATTAAAAGGATTGCCGGTATCCATGAATCCGATAAATTTTGAAAAGAGCGAACCGAACTACTGGCTGAGCTGCATGATTATTGATGAAGATGCTATGTGTAAACAGGTAAGGGGAGAACAGGAGGCCCTCTATGTCGCAGAGCATGGTAAGAGTTGTCCGACAGAGATTCTGGAAGCCATTGCAAGTATCAATGCACAGGGAAGACCAATCTGGAAACCAATGCATATGCAGCCAATGTATCGGATGAATCCGTTTGTTACAAGAGAAGGTAATGGCAGAGCGAAGACAAATGCTTACATACAGGGGGGAGCAGTTGGCAAAGATGGCAGACCGCTTGATATAGGTATGGACATCTTCCAGAGAGGACTTTGCTTACCAAGTGATAATAAGATGACAGCGGAGCAGCAGGAGAGAGTAATTGAAGTTATCAGGAGATGTTTTGAATGAGAAAGAAAACTTTTTATGAAGCATATGTAAAAAGAATACTGGATATCTGCTGTGCAGTTGCGGCTATTGCTGTATTTTGGTGGCTGTATCTTATCATTGCGATATTAGTGAAGATTAAGCTTGGTTCTCCTATTATCTTCAAACAGCAGAGACCCGGACTAAACGAAAAGGTATTTTCGTTATATAAATTCCGGACTATGACAGATGAGCGGGATTCAGAAGGTAATCTATTACCGGATGAGATCAGATTAACAAAATTCGGAAAGTGGTTACGTAGTTCCAGTCTTGACGAACTGCCTGAGACATTTAATATTCTGAATGGATCAATGTCGTTGATAGGTCCCAGACCCCAGCTTGTTCGCGATATGATGTTTATGGCACCTGAGCAACGAAAGCGCCATCAGGTTAGACCAGGCTTAAGTGGACTTGCACAGGTGAACGGAAGAAATGTGATCACTTGGGAAGATAAGCTGAACTGGGATTTGAAATACATAGAAAGGATTACTTTCTTTGGGGATATGAGAATAATATTACAGACGATAGGGAAAGTAGTCAAGCGAGTAGATATTAATCGAGAGGGTACTGCTTCTGATATGGATTTCGGAGACTACTTGCTTTGTAAGGGGTTAGTTGAAAGAGAAGAATACGAGATGAAGCAGGCTGAAGCGAAAGAATTGTTGATGAGGAAAATGTGATGGAAATAAAGGGTTGGAAGTATTATAACCATGCGGTTATTCCTACGACGCACCAAACGAAAAAGTAAATATGAAACCCCTAAATGATGGAACTATCTGGAAAATCGGGGGGTACTCCATTATTTGCAAGGTGGACATCAGATTTTGATTGCGGATATGAAACAGAGTGGTGGTACTGCATAAAAGATGAGCCGTTTGATATTGGCACTTTGAAAGCAAAAAGACGTTACGAAATAAATAAAGGAAAGAAAAACTTTAATGTAAGAGTAATAAATCCGAAAGATTACGTTGATGATTCATACCGAGTAACTGTCGAAGCCTATAGCCAGTGGCCGGAAAAGTATCGTCCTATAGTGGATGAGAATAGTTTTAAGTCGGGAGTAGGGAAATGGAATTATGTTGTGTTTGCCGACTTTAGTTTAGAAGATAGCTCTTTAAGTGGATATGCTTTGATAAATCAGCATGACTGCTATGCAGAATTTAATGTTTTACGTATAGATCCAGAAGCAGAACGTAAAGGATTAAATGCAGCAATGGTAGCTGGAATACTTGAATATTATAGTAACCGACTAGAAAAAGGCTTCTATATCAATGATGGTTCTAGGACTATCCGCCATGAAACTGCTTTTCAAGATTATCTAGAAAAATATTTTGGATTCCGTAAAGCATATTGCAAGTTAAATATAAAGTATAAATTTCCGGTGAATCTTGCAGTGAAAATACTTTATCCATTTAGAAATCGAATAAGTAAAGAGAGCAAGGTGGGAAGCCTCGTGTCGGCAGTATTGCAGATGGAGGAAATAAAAAGAAATTGTTGATGAGAAGAGGGTAAGGGAAAATGAATGAATTAGTCTCAATAATCACACCGTCATATAATACAGCGAAGTATATAACTAAGACAATTGAATCGGTTAAAGTTCAGTCTTATCAGAACTGGGAAATGATTATTGTAGATGATTGCTCATCCGATAACACCGATGAAGTTGTTGCTAAATACTTAAATGACAAGAGAATTAAATATATAAAGAATGAAAAGAATTCTGGAGCTGCGGTTAGTAGAAACAGAGCACTTAGAAAAGCTAAAGGAAAGTGGATAGCATTTCTTGACTCTGATGATTTGTGGACTGCTGATAAGTTAGAAAAGCAGATTAAATTTATGGAAGATAATGGTTATCACTTCTCTTATACAAACTATGAAGAAATAGATGAATCAGGAAATAAGACAGGTGTAAAAGTTACTGGGCCTAAAAAAGTAACAAAGACAGGTATGCACAATTACTGTTGGCTAGGGTGTTTGACTGTTATGTATGATGCGGAAAAAGTTGGATTATTACAAATCCAAGACATTAAGAAAAACAATGACTATGCCATGTGGTTGAAAGCTTGCAAGAAGGCAGATTGTTTTTTATTAGATGAGTACTTAGGTCAGTACAGAAAAGGTAGAAAAGGCAGCATAAGCACACAAGGTATTAAGACAATGATTGGCTGGCATTATAAACTTTGGCATGAAGCTGAAGGTAAGGATGCTTTTATGAGTCTTTGGTACACTGGATGGAACATGGTGTTTGGGTTCTATAAGAAGAAAAGATATGTAGAGAAGGGGTAATATAGGATGAAACGTGTGTGTATTTTAGGTCACTTTGGTCATGATGAAAATCTATTAAATGGTCAAACAATAAAAACAAAAATTATTACTAAGGGTTTGATTGATCAATTAGGAAATGAAGAAGTGCAAACTATTGATACACATGACGGCGCAAAAGCCTTACCTAAATGTTTCTTGCAGTTAGGAAAAGCATTTAAGAATAGCAAAAATATTATTATGTTACCAGCACAAAATGGGGTAAAAGTGTTTGCTCCAATTATGTTATTTTGGAAAATGATATTCCATAGGAAGTTACATTATATAGTAATTGGTGGATGGCTCCCGGAGTTGCTAAAAAGTAATGTTAGACTTGCAAATAAGTTGAAAAGATTTGATGCAATTTATGTTGAAACAAGTACTATGAAAAAAGCACTTGAGGAGCAAGGCTTTGAGAACATTGTAATTTTGCCAAATTGTAAAGATTTGAAAATCTTAAGAGAAAAAGAACTAGTTTATAATACGGGTGAACCTTATAAACTTTGTACTTTTTCAAGAGTAATGAAGGAAAAGGGAATAGAAGATGCTATTGAAGCTGTGAAAAAAATAAACAATGAAGAAGGTAGAACTGTTTTTACTTTAGATATATACGGTCAAGTAGATTCTGAACAAACAGAGTGGTTTGATAATCTTCAGAAGACATTTCCTGAGTATGTGACATATGGCGGATTAGTTCCTTTCGATAAGAGTGTAGAGGTTTTAAAGAACTATTTTGCTTTGCTATTCCCAACTAGGTTTTATACAGAAGGAATTCCTGGAACAATTATTGATGCATATGCAGCGGGAGTCCCTGTAATTTCGGCAAAATGGGAAAGTTTTGATGCTGTTGTTGAAGAAGGTACTGTCGGTATTGGATATGAATTTGGTGATCTAAAAGCAATATATGATGTGCTATTTCAAGCATTTAACAATCCAAAACAACTTCTTGATATGAAGATTAACTGTCTTGAAAAAGCTAAAGGTTATACTTCAGAAGTAACAATTGGATTAATAATCAATAATCTCAAAGGGTAGATTTATTATAGTTGGTTGAAAAATTATTGAATTTTTGATTTAGCAATTAGGAAGTGAGCAATTTATGAAAATTATTCAGATAATACCTGATTTTGGTCTTGCAGGTGCAGAAACGATGTGTGAAAATTTGACATTAGAATTAGTTAAGGCTGGACACTCTGTTACTGTTATAAGTATGTTTGATTATCATTCCGCAATAACAGAAAGATTAGAAAAGGCTGGAATTGAAATTATCTATTTAAATAAAAATTTGGGTATTGATTTTACTATGATACCTAAGATGGTTAAGGTATTTAAAAAAATAAATCCAGATGTTATTCACACACATAGAAATTGTCCACAATACGCTATTCCTGCAGCGATAGTAACTGGTGTAAAGTGCAGAGTACATACTGTACATAATGTTGCAAATAAGGAAAATGCAAAACTTGCTAGAATATTAAATAAATTCTTTTTTAAGCATTGTCACCTGATTCCGGTAGCCCTTAGTGAATTAATCAGAGATACAATAGTAGAAGAATATGATATAGAGAACGAGATGATACCAGTAATACTCAACGGTATTGATCTTTCAAAATGTATTCCAAAGGATGATTATTCTATCTCTGGGAAGTTTAAGATTTTACATATTGGTAGATTTTCAGAACAAAAAAACCATATTGGATTGCTTCAAGGATATAAGCTATTTTGTGAAAAGTATCCAGATAGTGAGCTTTGGTTAATTGGAGATGGCGAGAAAAAGAAGGAAATTGAAACATTTGCGTTAGAAAATAATCTTTCAGCAAATGTTAATTTCCTTGGATTACAAAGCTACGTTTACAATTACCTGCATAACGCAGATGTATTCACATTACCTTCTAATTACGAAGGGATTCCCATGACTTTAATTGAGGCCATGGGTACTGGACTGCCAATTGTGGCGACTGCTGTTGGTGGAGTTCCGGATATGATTAAAAATGGTGAAAGTGGAATTTTGATTAATTCAGATCCGCAAGAAATTGCAGATGGGTTTTGTTTATTAGCCGAAAATCAAAACTTGAGAAAAACAATTGGAGAGAATGCTTTGAAAAAATCAGTTAGTTTTTCAGCAATGGAAATGGCAAAAGAGTATCTAAAAGTGTATTAACTGAAAGTAAGGCGAATGCAAAAATGAATGAATATATAAAAAGCGATTGTTATAGATATTTCGGAAAAACTGATATTAGAACAATGATTTATGGATTTTTAAGTAATCCGTTATTTAGGTTTCAAGTCGCGTTTAGACTTTGCTCTTCGGGGGGGGGAACTTATATCCTAGGAAGAGTTTTATGGTTTTTTAATCAAACAAAAAGAATAATTCAAATTCAAAGAGGAACAAGAATAGGGTATGGACTAAAGATTGGTCATCTGGCACCAATTATCATAAACCCTAAAACAATAATTGGGGATAATTTCTCAATTGCACATTTTGTTACTATAGGTTCAAATCATGGAACACCAGCTTCAATTGGTGATTCAGTGTACATAGGTCCGAATACCTCTATTGTTGAAGATGTTAATATTGGCAATTTAGTAACGATTGGAGCTGGGAGTGTAGTTACTAAAGATATACCAAATAATGCTACAGCAGCAGGAAATTATGCAAAAGTGATTTCTTATAAGCAACCTGGTAGGTATATTGGAAATCCGTGGAAGACAAATTAAAATTAAAAATGTCAATCCTGATGGGTTAGAGAGGAGACGTTTTGGTGAATAAAAAAATTCATTATATATGGCTAGGGGAAAAAAAGAAGCCTCGTGTAATTCGTAAATGTATTAAAACATGGAAAAAGCATTTACCAGATTGGAAAATAATAGAATGGAATGAATCAAATCTTAATCTTAATGTATGTGAGTATTGCACAGAAGCCTACAATGCTCATAAGTATGCTTTTGCAGCAGATGTTTTACGATTTGATATTTTATATAGGGAAGGTGGTTTATATTTTGATACAGATGTTAAATTGTTGAAAAATATCCAACCACTAATTGATGAATGCGAGGCTTTTTGTGGTTTTGAATTTTCAATGGTTGCGCCGGGTCTTGTCTTATATAGTAAAAATCCAGGGGATAAAATAATATATGAAACGCTAGAAATGTACAAAGATGCCCATTTTATTGAAAACGGAGTAATGAATACTAAAGTTGTTGGAGAATATTTTAGCGATATATTAGCAAGACATGGCTTTAATTATAAAAACGAAAAACAGATATGCGATTCATTCACAATATTCCCGAGCACATTTTTTTGTCCTACTGATGGTTATGGAAATAAAATAGCATTTTCAAATGATACTTACTCCATTCATTTATATGCTGGATCATGGCTTCCAATGAACAAGAGAATCGTTAATAGAAGTAAAAAATTTTTTTATAAACACATAGGTTTAGAAAGAGTACAAAAAATGTTAAATAAGCTTCGAAAATGGCAAAAAAGAGAGGGTGCGTAAATGTTTGTGAAAACGAATAAGTTTAAGTTCTTATTATCTTTTACGATATTGTTTTGCCTATGGGGATTTTTTCTACAAGAATCCGTTTATTCAAATAATTTTCTTGTGTATGTTGGGTTTTTGATTATTTTATTTCTTTCAATAATTGTCCTGATGACAAAAGGGCAAAGCGTTAGTAGAATAAATAAATATGTGTTTATGTGGCTACCTTATTTGTTGTATACTATGGCAGCTTTATTATTACAAACTGATGTTGAGAGATTTTCATATTGGTTTGTTTGTTTTGTGATTATTTTAGTAGCGCAAAATGAAAAAATATCAGGTAAAATTCCGTTTAAATTGTTTTATTATTCAGGCATAGTATGTCTTGTAGGAATGTGGATTCAAATTATATTTCCTGATTTCTATAATGCTTATTTTTTGGATATTTTTAATAATTCTCAAACGATAAAAAATTGGGCACAGTGGGGATATGGTTATGCAGGATTTACTTGCCAGCTTGGAATGACTTCGATAATACTTGTTTACTTTGAGGCGTATTATTTATATAAAAAGCAAAAGCAAAATAAATTCTTGTATAGTGTAATGCTTTTATTGATAATAATTTCTATTTTTTTAACTGGAAAAAGAATCTTATCTCTAATTGCTGTTGCAGGACCACTTGTTGTATATGTTTTATCTGACACAAATATTAATCGAAAGAGAAGAAATATTATTATTGGAGCAATCGGCATCATTTTTTGTTTCGGGATATTCTTGGCTAATTTGGAAACATTGAGTACAAGTAGAGTGTTTGGTAGAATAGCGAATTCCTTTTTAGGTATTCAACGTGGGGATGACATTTCATCAAATAGAAATGAACTAAGTGCGTTGGCGCTTGAAGCCTTCAAACAAAGTCCTGCTTTTGGTGTTGGGGTTAATCAGTTCAGGGTAGTCACAGGTGCATACACTGATGTGCATAATTCTTTTTTACAAGTCTTATGTGAACAAGGTGTGATAGGTTTGTTGTTTTTGTTAATTCCGATGATTAGGTGTTATTTGAAAACCGTATCTGTCTTAAAATCAAATGAATATATAGCCGAAAAATCTGTTTTAAAATTTTCCCTTTTTATTCAGACCGTTTTTATTTTGTATTCTTTTACAGGAAATACAATTATAGATAGACATTGCTTTATTATATATTTTGTCTCAATAGGAGTATTAAGTGATTTTATCAGCCAAAATATCGAAAGGAAGTGAATTCTAGATGAAAAAAATTGGAATATTAACGTTTCATAGAGCTATAAATAATGGTGCTGTTTTACAGGCTTATGCGCTGACTACTGTTTTTCGTTCGCAAGGGTGTCAGTGTAATGATATTGATTATTCAGCAAAAAAAATTGATGGTTCTTATAAAATAAAGTCACTTAAGCAAAGAAAAAATTTGAAATCTATAATTTTGTATTTTATACAAGATTTAAATATACTAAAAACACAAGATAAGTTCAAAGCCTTTAGAGACAATTATCTAAATATCTCTAAGAAAAATTATGATACTTGTATATCACAAGCAAACGAAGATTATGATTCATTTGTAGTTGGCAGCGATCAAGTGTGGAATACAGATTTAACTGGAAATGATTTGAACTATTATTTAAAATTTGTACATAATAAACCTAAGTATAGCTACGCAGCTAGTATTGGGAAAAAAGGGTTTAACGAGCAAAATAAAGAAGAAATTAAGAATTTACTATCTCATTATAAATTGATAACTGTAAGGGAAGAGGCAGCGGTTTCAACTGTGAATGATTTAATCGAAATTAATCCCGAGGTAGTTCCTGACCCTGTTTTTCTTCTGAAAAAAGAAGAATGGGAGAATAAATTCGCCTTAGAACAGAAAGAAGAGGGATTTATTTTATTTTTTATGCTACATCACAACGATGACATGATTAAATTTACGAGTGACCTCGCTAGTAAGAATAAACTTAAAATTATCAATTTAACGAATGACTTTAAACCAATTAAAGGTTTTAAATCGGTCAGAGGATTTGGCCCTTTAGAGTTTTTAAAATATATTTCCACATCATCATATGTAGTGACAGATTCTTTTCATGCTGCTTCATTGGCCTTGATACTAAATAAAGAACTATACATTGGTTTAAAAACTGGAGAACTTAAGTCTTTAAATGTAAGAATTTACGGTTTAGTGAATAAATTTGGAATTAAAGATAGACTTATAAGTGATAATATCTCATATGATCGGATGAAATATAACGAAATAAATTTAAAAATTGATAAACAACGAAATTTTGGAATTTCAGTTATAAAGAAAATCGTAGAGGATAAATAAAATATGAATATTAGTACTATAAAAGAAAATACATGTAGCGGTTGTTCTGGATGTATGGCTATATGTCCTAAAAAAGCAATTAAAATGATAGCTAATGATAAAGGCTTTTTAGTTCCATTTGTAAACAAGGACTTATGTATTGATTGTGGATTGTGTATTAAGTTGTGCAATGATAAGATCAACTATCGTAAAGAGCCGATTGCAGCATATGGATTCCAACATGCTAGTGATGATGTTAAAAAAAAATCTTCTAGCGGTGGAGCATCAAGAGCTTTGATTGAGCAAATAGTTGCTGTTGGAGGTGTTGTGTATGGGGTTTCATATACAACAGACTTCGAGGTTGTTATCTCTCGAGCTCAAACATTAAAAGAGTGTGATGCATTTTATGGAAGTAAATATGTTTCTGTCAATCCGCAAGATTCCTTTGAAAAAGTATATGATGACCTTCGCACAGATAGAAAAGTATTGTTTATTTGTACAAGTTGTTATATAGCTGGATTATTGTCGTACTTAAAATTAAAGAAGTGTCCAACTAATCATCTTATAACAGTTGATATAATATGTCATGGGGTACCTTCCCCTCAGATATTTAAAGAATATATTGAATTTATAAATAAAAAAAAGAATCTTAAAGCTGTTAATTTTCGCTCTAAAAAGTTGCCTTGGAAGTATGGAACATATAGTTGCCTTTTGGTTCGAAAAAACGGTCGTGAAGAGTTTAATACTTTGAGAGCAAGACTTTTTTTTAATTTGTTTTGTTCAAGTGCATGCCTACGGGAATGTTGCTATAAATGTTCATATGCTAGTGAGGGAAGATCAGGAGATATTACAATATCTGATTTTTGGGGAATCGAAAAAAAACATCCTGAGTTTTATTCTGAAAAGGGTGTTTCTGCAATGATAGTTAATTCTAGTAAAGGTGAAGAGCTTTTGAAAAAAATAACAGGATGTTCTATTTTGCAAACTAAGCCAGAATATGTTCTTGCACATAATTTGAATAAGCCGACGAAGAAAAGTGAATATGAACAAGACTTTTGGAATACTTATTTTGAAAAAGGATTTAAAGCAATAGCACGTAAATATGGTGATTATAGTGTACGAGGATACATAAGAAAATCATGGATACATGATATATGGGTGAAAATACGATATGGAAAAAAAGTATAGAAAAAAGGGCTTAATTAGTGTAATTATACCAATGTATAATTCTGAAGAATATATATTCGGTACGCTTAAATCATTACAACAACAAACATATTGTGAGTTTGAAGCGATAATAATCGATGATGGTTCAACTGATAAATGCGGTGAAATTGCTGATAGATTTGCTGCAGAGGATGACAGATTTATTGTTAAACACATAAAAAACGGTGGGGTTTCAAAAGCAAGAAATCTAGGCATTTCAGGTGCGTGTGGTGAGTGGCTATATTGCTTAGATTCTGATGACATTATGGACAAGCATATGTTAGAAATTATGATTACAAAGTCAGATAATGCTCAAATGGTAATCAGTTCTATTGTAATTGAGAAAGAAAATGAAAACCCTAAAATTGTAAGAAATCAGGATGCGGTTTTTGAAAATCGTGACGAAATCTCTGATTATTTAGTGAATATGAAGCCTAATGAAAAAGATTTGTTACTAAATTATCTTTGGAATCGTCTTATGAAGATGGATATTATTATTAAAAATCAAATCACTTTTGATGAAAATGTTTCGCTTGGTGAAGACTTTTTATTTATATGTAAGTATTTAGAAAAATGCAATAAAATTGTTTTATTAGATTCTCCGTTATATCATTACTACATTAGAGGAAAAGAATCATTGACCGGTAAATTTTCTAAAAATGAACATCAAAGAAGAATTTTGATGCGCCAAGCATTGAAGGATCTTTTGACTTCATTTGAAGTTTTTCAAAAAGCCTATGATACTTATTCTACTAACGAAGGAAGATATACTATATACGGTATAGAAAAGCTAAATTTGGATAATTGCACATTATCATGGAACGAAAAGATGGATTATATAAATTCATTTTTAGGCAAAGAAGATATCGGCTTAATTGAATGTTATTTAAAAAAATCTAGTGGTAAAAATATTGTTATTTGGCATTGTCTGATTAAATTAAAATCAAAAACATTAATATATTTATATTTAAAGTTAAAAAAGCTACATCAAATAGATAAATAACTTATCGGATTGAGGGTGTGGCGGAAAGGAAATGTTTATGAAAAAAATAGCGATAGCGACAATAGTTAGCCAGAACTATGGGAATAGACTTCAAAACTATGCTCTTCAATCTGTATTGCAAAACTTAGGCTATAATGTAACCACACTGAAAAGACAAGGACTTGACTGGTCTTATAAATATAAATTAAAAAATTATCTACATTACATATGGAAAACAAATAATACCACGCAATTTTTCCGTTTTAACAAGTTAATAAATTGGTCAAAAGATGTTTATACAACGAATCTTGATGGTTTGAATGATAAATTTGATTTTTTTATCGCAGGCAGCGATCAAGTATGGAATCCTATCTACAGCTTTACAGGGACAGACTTAGATTTTTTAACTTTTACAGAAACAAAAAAACGAATAGCTTATGCAGCTAGTTTTGGAGTAAGCAAATTGCCCACTGAGAGAATAAATGACTATAAAAATAAGTTGAAAGGATTTGAAAAAAAATCAGTTAGAGAAGAAGCTGGAGCAGTTATAATAAAAGAATTGACCGGAAAACAAGTGCCTGTTGTTTTAGACCCTACGATGCTTTTGACAGCAGACCAATGGAAAAAAATTGAAAAGCGTCCTCCCAATATGCCGAAAGAAGAGTATACGCTGGTATATAGTGTAGAGTCAATGAGCACAAATTTAAAAAAGCTTGTGGAAGAGGAAAAGAAAAAAGGTTTAGTGCTAAATGTAAAAAAACTTAATGAAAAAGAGTCTGCGGTTGGTCCCGCTGAATTTTTATACTTGATTGATCATGCCAATAAAATGCTTACTGATTCATTCCATGGAACTGTATTTTCAATTTTATTTCATACGCCTTTTATTATTTGTAATCGTGATGGTATAAATATGAATTCAAGAATAGAGACTTTGCTTAACACATTTGAATTGAATGGCAAAATCACGGAAGACGCTTTTTTGAATGCAGATAAGTTATTGAAAATTAAAAGAAAGGAATCAATACAGTTTTTGAAAGAAGCAATCAAAAATTAAGGTGATTGATAAGATAAGTATATGGCTAAAATAGAAAGAACTAAGAATGTCTCAAGGAATATAGTCTTTGGGATTCTTTTGAAAATATATCAGATCTTTATTCCGTTCATCATGCGAACAGCCATGATTTATCTCATGGGGGTTCAGTATCTAGGATTAAATAGTTTATTTACATCAGTGCTTCAGGTGTTAAATTTAGCTGAGTTGGGTGTAGGTTCTGCTATGGTTTACAGCATGTATAAGCCGATTGCAGAAGATGACAGTACAACCATATGTGCACTGATGAAACTTTATAAATACTACTACAGAACAATAGGATTAGTTATAGCTGTTATTGGATGCGTTCTCACTCCATTTATTCTTAAATTGATTAGCGGTGATGTTCCGGCTGGTATAAATATTTATGTGCTTTATTTATTAAATCTTGGCGCCACTGTTCTTTCTTATTGGATGTTTGCTTATAAGAACAGTATTCTTCAGGCACATCAAAGAACAGATGTTGTTAGTAAAGTTACTTTACTAACAAGTACAATCCAATATGCTTTACAATTATTAGCACTGTGGCTTTTAAAAGATTATTACGTTTATGTGATTGTAGCCTTGTTTACTCAAGCTCTTACAAATATCACAACTGCGATCGTAGCTAATAGAATGTATCCAGAGTTTAAACCTGAAGGTAAGCTTCCTAAGAATGAAGTAAAGAAAATAAATCAAAGAATCAAGGATTTGTTTACATCTAAAATTGGTTCAGTTATATATGACTCTGCCGATACAGTGGTTATCTCTGCCTTTTTAGGATTAACTATCCTTGCGGTTTATCAAAACTATTTTTATATTCTTACATCAATTACAGGTTTTATTATGATCATTTTTTCATCATGTACAGCTGGAATTGGTAATAGTATCGTAACTGAAACGAAGCAAAAGAATTTCAATGATTTACAAAAGTTTACTTTCATCATTTGTTGGATTGCAGGATTTTGTTCTGTGTGTCTTTTGTGCCTTTATCAACCGTTCATGGAATTTTGGGTTGGAAAAGAGCTTATGATGGAAATGTCGGCAGTTGTTTGCTTAGTTATATACTTCTTTGTAAAACAGCTTAATTCTTTATTGAACCTTTATAAGGATGCTTCAGGTATGTGGCACGAAGATAAATTTAGACCTTTGGTAGCAGCGTTAACGAATTTAACATTAAACTTAATTCTTGTTCAATTTATAGGTATATATGGAGTTATTCTTTCTACTGTAATTGCAATTGCAGCTGTTGGATTACCGTGGCTTCTTCATAATTTATTTACAGTGATATTTGAAAAGAATATGTTCCAACCATTTTTTGGTAATCTATTAAAATACTGTCTTGCTACTTTATTTGTATGTATACTAACTTATTTTGTCTGTTCTTTTGTGAACAGTTCTTCATTATGGTTGACATTGATTATTAGAGGAATTATTTGTGTCATTGTTCCAAATATTATTTTCTTTGTTTTATATCGAAAGCAAATAGAGTTTAAAGAAAGTGTTGTTTTGTTTGATAATATGACAAGAGGCAAATTGAAACTTAGAAAGATGGTAAAGTAAAATGAAAACATATGCAGCAATCTATGAAAACGAAATAAGAAAAGAATCGTCAAGCGGTGGTGTGTTCTCATTATTGGCATCAAATATTTTAGAAAAAAACGGATCAGTTTATGGTGTTACCATGACGGATGATTGCTATTCTGCTGAATTTAAAAGGGTGACAACTGAAAAAGGTTTATATAGATTACGTGGTTCAAAGTACTTTCAAGCAAAAGTGAATAAGACATATAAACTCGTAAAACAAGATCTTCAAGATGGAATGGATGTATTGTTCTCTGGAACTGCTTGCCAGGTAAATGGATTGAAACTATTTCTTGGAAAAGAATATTCTAACTTAACTTGTGTTGATGTTATATGCCACGGAGTTCCTTCTCCCGCACTTTGGAAGAAGTATGCTACTTTTCAAGAAGAAAAATACGCGAAGATACAAAGTGTAAACTTTAGATGTAAAGATGAAAGTTGGCAGGATTTCGGCATGAAGGAAAACCAAGTCTTTATTTCCATGCATACCGACTCGTTTATGAGAATGTTCTTAAGAGACTATTGTTTAAGACCATCTTGTTATGAGTGCTTGGCTAAACAAGATAAGAAATCTGATATTACTATCGCAGACTTTTGGGGAATTGATAATGTTGCTCCAGAAATGAATGACAATAAAGGAACTTCCTTGGTAATCGTTAGAACTGACAAGGGTGCAGATATATTCGAAGCTGTGAAGGGTAAATTAAACCTAAAAGAAGTTAGTTATGAAGACGGTGTAAGAAGTAATCCTTCAGATTATAAATCTGTAAGACGTCCAGAACAACGAGACACATTCTTCAATGATATGAATTTTATGGACTTCTCGGAATTAGAAAAGAAATATGCTGCAGATATTAAAGTACCTCTTAGTATAAGAGTAAAACACAAGATAAAATCAATCCTTCGAAAAATTTCGGGGGCGTAAGTAATAATGTATCTTGGAATAACTATGGTTTGCTTTTCACATTTAAGAGTCATAAGCAATGATTGAGAGAGGGAAAATACATGAAAGAATTTCCAGTATTATATAAAAGAAAAGAAGAATGCTGTGGATGCACTGCTTGCTTTGCTGTGTGTCCTAACGAGGCAGTTAGTATGGTTACAGATGAAGAAGGATTTGACTATCCTCAAGTTGATGAAGAAAAGTGTATCAGATGTTATAGGTGTTTGAAAGTTTGTCCTTTTAAAGTGGATGCAACTCCAAAACACTAATTTCCGGTTTTTACCTGTTTTCCTCCTGTAATTGGCAGTGGAAAAAAAGTCTATAGTGCTGATTTATTAATGAAAGCTAAGATTGAAAGAGAAGAATAAAGAAATTGAAATACTATTAAAAAATTTTGTTTGATGTTGAAAGGTATGGATGCAATGAAAAAAAATGATGATTTAAAAATCGCAGTGGCTGGAACCGGATATGTAGGGTTGTCAATTGCAACCCTGTTGGCTCAACATCATCAGGTAACAGCAGTGGATATTGTTCCAGAGAAAGTAGAATTGATAAATAATAGAAAGTCTCCGATACAAGATGAGTATATTGAAAAATATTTGGTAGAAAAGGAATTGAATTTAAAGGCAACTCTAGATGGTGCAGAAGCTTATAAGGATGCAGATTTTGTAGTGATTGCTGCTCCTACAAATTATGATAGCCAAAAAAATTTCTTTGATACTTCTGCAGTAGAGGCTGTAATTAAACTTGTAATTGAAAGTAATCCAGAGGCAATTATGGTCATTAAGTCTACAATTCCGGTTGGATTTACAGCTTCAGTTAGAGAAAAGTATCATTGTGATAATATTATTTTTAGCCCAGAGTTTCTTCGAGAATCGAAGGCCTTATATGATAATCTTTATCCTAGTCGTATTATTGTTGGAACTGATGTGGAAAATACAAGACTTGTAAAAGCTGCACATACTTTTGCGGAGCTTTTGCAAGAGGGCGCAATTAAAGAAGATATCGATACACTATTTATGGGATTCACAGAAGCAGAAGCTGTGAAGTTATTTGCAAATACATATTTGGCACTTCGTGTCTCGTATTTTAATGAGCTTGATACATACGCAGAAATGAAAGGGTTAAATACACAGCAGATTATTAATGGTGTATGTTTAGATCCTAGAATCGGAACACATTATAATAATCCATCTTTCGGATATGGTGGATATTGTTTACCGAAAGATACAAAGCAGCTTTTAGCAAACTATCAGGATGTACCTCAGAATATGATGAGTGCAATTGTTGAAAGTAATAGAACCAGAAAAGATTTTATTGCAGATCAGGTACTTCGGATGGCTGGTTATTATGGATATAACGATGATAACCAATGGGATGAAAGTCGAGAAAAAGAAGTAGTAATAGGTGTTTACCGTTTGACAATGAAATCTAATTCTGATAACTTCCGTCAAAGCAGTATTCAGGGTGTAATGAAGCGTATAAAAGCAAAAGGTGCGTCAGTTATTGTATATGAACCAACATTAGAGAATGGTGTGAGATTTTTTGGATCAGAGGTTGTAAATGAATTAGAAGAATTTAAGAGAAAATCTGATGCGATTATTGCAAATCGTTATGATGCAGAGTTGGACGATGTAATAGAAAAGGTGTATACAAGAGATATATTCAAAAGGGATTAGATAGTTGTTTTGAAAAAATATAGAGCTTTTTTAAAGCGTTTAGTTTAGGAGTTGGGTAGATATAACTGAGTATTGAAGAGAAAAATATTTTTCTTTCTGTATTAATTTCATCACCAGAATGAGTGCTGAAAAAAACCTATAAAACAAGCCAGGAAACTTCCTGACGATCAATTTGTTTGCAAGTTAAACCTGTTTTTAAGGTCATTAACTTAGCCATGAGTTTCTCGCTTAGCCCTAATATGCGACTTTTCCTATAGAATTCGTTCACTTTGAACATAATGATATAACCCTGTAAAAAGGCATAGCTGACCCCTCTGAAACGCTGAAGATATTGTTTAAGATTGCTATGCAGTAAATTGACTTTTCTAATGTGTAAGTCTCCACCTTTTTCTTTCCGCTTGGAATCTTATGCCATTTTACCTGTAATTCTTTTACAAGTTGATGGTAAGATCGCTGACTGTCTGTGACTAAGTCATATCCTTCAAACCGTTTGTGATGGGACGGATTTAGTTAATATAAATTAAAGGCATGGACCGCAAAGATCCATGCCTTTATCATTATTTGACTAACTCTAAAACTTCATCCATATCCTGTTTTTCTGATTCTTTGAATTCACATACGAACGCATCATTTTCACTGTAACGCGGAATGATGTGGAAATGCAGATGATTCACAGTCTGGCCTGCGGCCTCGCCGTTGTTGTTCAGGATATTAATCCCCGGAGCTCCTGTTTTTTCCTGAATCCGTTTCGCTAATCGCCTGACGACCTGAATCAGGTGAGCGGCTGTTTCATCGTCGCATTCCAACAGATTGTCGACATGCTTCTTAGGCATAACAAGAGTATGACCTTTTGTAACCTGGGAGATGTCCAGGATCGCTAAGACCAGATCATCTTCGTAGACGACTTTCGATGGAATTTCATGGTTGATAATGCTGCAGAAAACACACATGGGAAGCTCCTCCTTAACAATGGATTAATTCGTATTCACGCGTGCCCAGACCAATTTCTTCGCCATGGGCAAGACACGTCTGCCAGTTAGTATCCGGGTGAGTATCGGTGAAGTGATCGTGGTGATCATGCTGATGCTCATCTAAGACGCTGCCCGCAATCACTGGAACCTGATTTACCGCGTCAACGCAAGCCTGATCCAGGGCTACCGGATCAAAAGACGCAAAGATCCCGATATCCGGAACGATCGGCAAATCATTCTCCGCGTGGCAGTCGCAGCATGGTGAAACGTCCATGACAAAGCTGATGTGGAAGTGCGGACGCCCCTGAACAACGGCCAGGGAGTATTCAGCGATCTTCTCGTTGAGGATATCGTTGGCCTCATCGTTCATCGGCTCGATCGCGTCGAAGTTGCACATGCCGATGCAGCGTCCGCAGCCAACGCAGCGGCTGTGATCGATATGCATTTTGTGATTTTCATCGAAATTCAAAGCGCTGTGAGCACAGATCTTCTGGCACATTCCGCAGCTGCGGCACTGCTCAGGATTGACCTGCGGCTTGGAGCTGCTGTGCATTTCCATCTTTCCAGCGCGGGAACCGCAGCCCATGCCGATATTCTTCAACGTTCCGCCGAAGCCCGTGGACTCATGACCTTTGAAATGAGTCATCGTAATGAAGATATCCGCATCCATGATCGCCCGGCCAATTTTTGCTTCCTGCACATGCTTCTGATGAATCGGAACCAGGACCTCGTCCGTGCCTTTCAACCCGTCGGCGATCAGGATGTGACAGCCGCAGCTGAACGGATTGTAACCGTTTTGATACGCTGATTCAATGTGATCCAAAGCATTCTTTCGTCCGCCGACATACAAGGTGTTGCAGTCGGTCAGAAACGGCTTGCCGCCTAACGACTTGATCAGATCTACGATCCGGTGTGCGTAATTCGGCCGCAGATACGCCAGATTTCCCGGCTCGCCAAAATGAATTTTAATCGCGACATATTTATCCTGAAAATCCAGATTTTCGATCCCTGCCTGTTTTACAAGACGCTCTAATTTGTCCAGCAGGCTGGTCGTGCCATGGGTTCTCAGGTTCGTTGTATAAACCTTTGCTTTTTCCATATTTCCTATTCCTCCATGCCCCTTATTATATAGGAAAGAGGAATGCATTTCCAGCGCTCGCCCGCGGATTGGAAAAATATTCGCAGGGATAATTCATCACGAAAAAATGTATACCTCTTCTCATTTCATTTCGAGGCGAGAACGTAGAAAAAGACCTGGAAGTCTGCTCGCGCAGCCCCAGGTCTTTTTGTGTTTTAAGATTCGTTGTTATTTCGATTTTGCCTGAATCAGATAATCCGCGTAGTTGGATTCCAACTGATCATAGATCGTCTTATCATAGACTGTGAAATTGTATTTTTCAAAATAGAAGATCGACGCTTCCGAAGACAACGCGCTGATCGCAGCGATCGTATCGACCGCTTCATCCTTGAAGCTTTCCGCATCCGTCGCGATGACCTGAACGATGTAGAAGTTCGCGCCGTTGTCATCAGCGATCACGTCGGTCAGTGTCGGATCTGTGATGACCGACAGCGTCGACAGGACGTTGGTCGCATAGCTGCTCTGCGTCGTTGCGATTGTTTCGGCGGCGGAAACGCTGGAGCCTAAGCTTGTCGCCGTCTCTTCAAAGTTTGCGCCGTTCTTGACCTGTTCCAGGGCCTGGTTCGCTGTTGCTTCATCAGTGAACTGCATGATCCGGATTTTTTTCGGAGAATAGCGGGAAACCAGCTCGCCGAACTTTTCGTTGACGTAAACCTTTGTCAGTTCCTGAGCCTGCAGACTGACTAACAGACTGTTGTTCAGGTATTCTTCCTCATCCGCAAAGCCATAGGACTGCAGATAGCTGGCAAACGAATCGCCCAGCATCGTCTTGTACGTGTTCAGCGTTTCTTCCGCTTCGCTGCGCATTTCATCCGTCACTGGAACTTCTTTTTCAAAAATAACTTTCTTTGCTTCATTGATCGTGAAATAGCCGGCATCCCGCGCCAACATGAAGTTGTACATGTCACCTTTGGTCAGTGTCTGATTGCCGACGGAGAAGACCGCCGTCTTCGGATCTTTCAGGGACGCGCGCGCATCGCTGCAGCCCGCTAACAATAAGGCCCCGAGGGCTAAAAGAACAAGCTTCTTCATTATTCGTTTCCTCCCTGTTCGCCATTGTTTTCACCGTTTTGATCTTCGGCGTTGTTCTGGTCTTCGCCCTGACCTTCAGGATTTTCCGTGTTTTCCGTAGTTTCCGGCTGAGTTTCCGGTTCGTCTTTTTCATTTAAACCCATGTAGATCAACAGTTTGTTCTGCAGTTCGTCGTTGCCCTTGAAGTCCAGGTTCATTTCCTGAGCCTTCTCCCAGACAACCTTCGGCTGCAGATTCGGGTAGTAGGTCGCCAGGGCGTCGTAGAACTCATCATAGCCTTTCAGCGTCTCTGTCGCGGAGACATCGCACTTGATGATGTGCCAGCCATAAGTCGTCTGAATCCATTCGCTGACCTCGCCCTCGTTCATCGCCAGCGCGGTTTCCAGGAACGGGGAGACTAACTGGCTGTCGGCGTCCATGTAGCCGATCGAACCATTCTGGACAGCAGAGCCGGAATCTTCCGACAACTCCTGCGCTACTTCGCCGAAGTCACGGCCGCTGGCCAGCGCGTCCTTCACCGCGTTGACGCGGTTGGTCTCTTCTTCTGTCGGGTTGGCCGGATCATCCATCTTGATTAAGATATGGCTGACAATCCGCGGCTTCTTCGCTTCAACATACGCCGGGATGTATTCGTTGGCATGTGCATTGATGTAATCCTTGATCATCTGCTGCGTCTTCTGAATGTGGATGAAGTAGTCTGTCAGATCAGAAAGCTTGCTGTAGCCGACGCCGTTGAGCGCTGTCAGCAGCATTTCCTTGTACTGATCGCCGTAGGTCGACTGATACTGCGCCGTAATCGAATCCGCATACGACTGGGCCTGCGTCTTCATTTCCTCCGTGGTTTCAATGGACGGGTCAACGACCGCTTTCTCCATGAACTGATAGACGCCGGCGACGCCCATTTCGTTAAACAGCGTGTCGTAGAATTCTCCGGCTGTGATATCCTGATCGCCGATCGAGAATACGACGTCCTCGCCGCCGACTGATTTTCCTGGGAGCTTTCCTTTGTTCTGGTCGTATGCAAAATAAATGCTGGCTCCGA
>ERZ1106981.544-NODE-544-length-26009-cov-9.091315_pt1 | contig 26009 bp, 21 predicted proteins | sample MGYA00403692_ERZ1106981 | MGnify/ENA primary metagenome ERZ1106981 (study PRJEB35170, sample SAMEA104062431) | human gut metagenome | biome: human gut; feature: human-associated habitat; material: faeces | place: Denmark | collected 2012-06-22 ... | reverse complement strand
GAGTTGTATATTGTTAGATTCATCAGTTAGATAAGTCTATTACAATATACCAGGATGAAGAACTCTGGAACAGATGAGATCGGAAAAAATGGCTTTCAGATCATAACTGTTTTTGTGACGGTTCTTTATGTTTCTGAATACATTATCAAAGCTGAGCTCACTCAGAATGGACTGGATGAAGAGATAACCGCAGTTAAATGAGCGCTGAGCATCTTTTTCGATGATACGACCGGGTGCGAAAGGAATAGAAATACTTTCCTTTTCTTTATTGTATTCAAGGGTAGCGATTCTTGCCTGTTCTTTGGCCCAGACCATGACACCGTCACGGGAATCGACAAGGGTTTCGCGATAAGCAGAATGAGCCATTTTTGGATCATAATAATACTTATCATGACGGCAGTGTTTCAGTTGTTGACAGCCATTGCAGGCACCTAGAGAACAATCTCTTCGTTTACAGCAGAAGGGAATGAAGTCCAAGCAATGAACAGAACAGCTGCGATGATGGGAACAAGACTTGTAGTTGGCACAGTCGAGGGGAAGGCTGGATTTGGATTTGAGATAACGATGAAGCTTGATCTCTTTACCAATGGTGGATTTGTCTTTACCGAGAACACGAGCAATATCGGCTTTGGAAGATTCGTTGTAAATCCCTTGAGCGATAATTTGACGGTCAGCTTCAGAAAGATGTTTATTATAAGTTAATGTACTCATGGTGGACACCTTCAAAGGGGAATAAGAAGGCAGGTGTTCTGGTACTTTTACTATGCTAAAGTGTAAGAGTAAATGCAACTGGAATTAGGTGAAAGAGTAAATTCTAGTTGCCCACGGCTAAAGTGGAATTTACTTTTTCACTTTAGGAAAATGCAACTGATTACAAAAAATCGTTGACAAATTCTAAATCATGGCTTTTAATAAGTATGTAAGTAAGGACTGTAACTCCTCGGAGGCATGACCAGACAATACAGGTGTATTGTTATCGTGTTTGAGGAGTTTTTATTTGTTGGAGGAATGAAAATGTTTGGTTTTCTGAAGCGAAAGAACAATCTTTACTGTCCTGCTGACGGATGGGTTCAAGATATAACTGAATGTAAGGACGAGGGTTTTTCATCCAAAGTATTAGGGGATGGCTTTATGGTATTACCCGAGGATGAGTTGATTGTTTCACCATGCGACGGGAAAATCATTATGATCTTTCCGACAAAGCACGCGTTAGGTATTCATATGGATAATGGACAGGATATTATGGTCCATATCGGTATCAATACAGTTCGGATGAAAGGCGAAGGATTCCAATGCTTTGTAAAACCTGATGATATGATAAGAAGAGGAATGCCTTTGGTAAAAATTAACATAAAAAAAATACAGGAATCAGGTTATGATCCTTCTGTCATGATTGTTCTTACAAACAGAGTCATGGTCAATTATGAAAAACTTAAATTAAATCAGAAGTCAAGAAAACGAGATTTAATTATCGCAAATAGGGGGTGAGGGAATGAAACTGCTGAAGAAAATCAATAATAACTTCGCTTTAGCTAAAGATAGTGTTGGAAATACTGTGATTGTTAACGGTTTGGGTATTGGCTTCGGCGAGTTTCCCCGCAACCTGACTGATTTATCAAAAATTGAAAATACATATTATAATGTTGAGGAACGATTTGCGGATTCGATTTCAAGAATCCCTGATACGATCCTCAAGATATCAGATGAAATTGTGAAATATGCATCGAAGAAATTAGGCAAGAGACTTAATCCTAATTTAACATTTACCCTGGCAGATCATATTCATTTTGCAGTGAAACGAGTTTTAAATAACCAGACGTTCAACTACGAGCTGAATTATGAAATGCAATACCTCTATTCTGAAGAATATAAGGTGGCGCGCAACTGCGTAAAATATATTGAGAAAAAAGTGAATGTAAAATTTCCGGATAGTGAGATAGCGATTATGACACTTCACCTCATTGAAGCGGAGGAAGTGATCAAAAAAAGTATAGATGAAAAGAAATTGGTTGAAGAAATTATAAAAATTGTAGCTGATAAAATGGATTTGAAGATAGATAAAACAAGCTTTGATTATTACCGGTTTGCCACACATATGCAATATTTAATTGAACGGCAGTTGAATCACAATGAACTATCAACTAACAATCGTACAATGTATGAATCGATGGCTAAAGAATATCCAAAATGTGCGATGTGTGCAGTAGCAATTGCGAAATATTTAAAACTAAATCGAGATTGGGATATATCGGATGAAGAAAAATTATATTTGATGATTCATATCAACCGTTTATCCACAAAAGAGGACTGTAACCAGAACGGGCATGACCTCATAGTTTAAAGTTTATCTTTTGACTATGAGGTTTTATTGTTGAAGTCAACCTACAGAGCCGGCCTGCAGGTGATGATAAAAGAACGATAAAAGGAGGGTTTATGAGCAAGTATGTGCTGATGGCAGAGGAAATCTTAGCTGCCGTAGGTGGAAAAGAAAACGTGTCTAATGTGTTTCATTGCATGACTCGTCTGAGATTTAATCTTAAAGACAACGGGCTTATTGACAGCAATAAAATCAAGGCTATTCCAGGTGTTTTGGGACTCCACGTCGATGGAGGAGAAATTCAGATTATTATCGGCCCTGAGGTCGATGATGTCTACAAAGAAACACTAAAAGCAACAGGGTTGAGTGAAACAAGCAAAATTGAAGAAAATTTAGATGAGAACAAAACCGATAAGAAATTTTCTTTCAAAAAAGTGGGAAACTCCATTATTAATGTATTTTCAGCATCCATGAATCCATTGGTTCCGATCTTTGTTTTATTAGGTATGTTCAATGTCGTAGCGATTATTATCGGGCCTGTTATGTTGAAATGGGTAGCAGAAGATTCAGCGATTTATACGAACTTCTACAATGTTGGACAGACGGTGATTTACTTTCTGCCTGTACTGGTAGCTATCACCGCGGCAAAACACTTCAAGGCAAATCAATATATTTCATTGGTCTTAGCCTGCATTCTTGTTTATCCTGGTTTTATCGAGGCTTTAGCGGCAGAGGGGGGCTATACCATTTTCGGGATTGCTGCAGCCAATGTAACATATAGTTCAACGGTCATTCCAATCATCTTAATTGTTTGCGTGCAGAGCTATGTTGAAAAATTCATTAATCGGCATACACCAAAATCAATGAAGGTTGTGCTTGTTGGATTTGCTACAGTTCTTGTTATGCTTCCGCTGATGTTCTGTGTATTAGGACCGGTTGGCAATTATATCGGCTCTTATCTGGCAACGTTTGTTATCTGGCTGAGAGATGTTGCTGGACCGCTTGAAACCGCGTTGGTTTGCGCACTATCTCCATTTATCACAGCCTTTGGTATCGGTCGCCCGATCTTCTTTATCTGCATGACAATGCTGTTTGCTAATGGCGTTGAATATGCATATATGCCGATCGCCATGGTTTTGAATAATTTCATTGCAATGGGTGTTGCGGCAGGTTTCGCAGTGAAAACAAGCGGTGATCATCGTCAACTGGGAATTACCTGTCTAGTTTCCAATGCTTTAGGCGGGGTTTCGGAGCCTACGTTATTTGGAATTCTGCTGCCGAATAAAAAAACATATCTGCCAGCGATTGTTGGCGGTGCTGTTGGTGGTGCTTTTCTAGGTATCATGAACGTCGGCTATTATCAGTTTGGTCCGAGCAATGTACTTAGTGTCATTGGATATATGGGCGGTTCATCAATGAATTTTATGTTTGGATGTATTGCGGCTGCTTTGTGTTTCGGCGTAACGTTTGCTATGATGCTTGCAACATTTAAAGAAGAAGTCAAATAGAGGAGGATATAAAAAATGAATGAAAAGAAAATGATTTTGGCTAACATTGGATCGGGATCTTCGTATTTGCCGGATATTGCGGAAATGCTGATCGAAAGAAAAGAAACGATGAAAGTAAAAGAATGGCGGTTAATGGATATAGATGAATATCGCCTCAACTGCACCGGTAAATATGTAGAAAAAATGTTTCAGGATGCAGGAATGGAAACAAAGGTAATTTTAACGATGAATCTGGAAGAAGCAGTTAGTGATGCAGATTATGTAATGACAACGATTCGCCCAGGAATGTCGGAAGGCCGCAGCATGGATGAAACCATTCCGTTTAAACATGGATTGATCGGGCAGGAAACGACCGCGCCAGGTGGGATGATTATGGGGTTTAAAACGATTCCGGCCATGTTAGAAATTGCTCACACGATGGAAAAACATTCCAAACCCAACGCCTATTTGATTAATTTAGCCAATCCTTCCGGAATGATCGGTGAAGCACTTGAACGTCATTCCAGAGTAAAATATGCATGCTTATGCAACGGCCCTACAGTGATCAGAAAAGCGATGCAGCAGATATACGGTGGTGAAAATCCAAATGATGTTTTTGTCCAGGTGACGGGACTTAATCACTTAATTTGGTGCAAAGTTTTCTATAAGGGCGCAGATGTTACAGACGAAGCGTTTGAGAAATTACTTGACTGGTCAGCGGAAAACATTCCTGCTCTGCGCAGAGAGTTTGTAGAGCCAGCTTTAGAGAAATTTATTGGGTATATTCCGATGGGCCCGTATCTTGAATTTTATTATGACTTTGACACAAATTTCCAGGATTTGCAGAATTATTCAGGAAATCATTGGGAATCCATGTTGAAGCATGTCCAAACCCATGTCGGTGATGTGCTAGATGATCTGGAAATTCCAAGCAACGCTACACGAGCTGAGATTGTAAAAATTGTTGAAAAACGCACATTTGAATTGTATGAAAAATTGGATTCAAGAGCTTATCCGTTAGCCGCCAACACACGCGGCGGTAAAGGTTATGGCGAAGCAGGCGTGACTTTGATGAATGCGTTGTGGAATAACACGAATGAAATTTTTTCTCCGGATGTTGCTTCTATGGGTTCGATGCAGGAGTTTGATCCGCAGAACGTTGTCACAACAACTGCGTTAGTTAATGCTTCCGGAATTCATCCAATCTGTTTTCCAAAACTGCCAGGGCATATGATGTCTAAAATTTATGCAGCGAAAGAATATGAAAAGCTAGCCGTCGAAGCGGCGGTGACGGGATCCTACCATGCTGCACTGGAAGCTTTAGTTGCCAGCCCGCTTGTGAATTCATATTATAAGGCTGAGGCGGCTCTGAAAGATTTACTGGTATCTGAAAAGCAGTGGCTGCCGCAGTTTAAAGAAGCGATTGAAGCTATCGAGAAAGGTGAAACGCCAAAAAATTAACTATAAGGTGAGAAATGAGAAAATAGTGAGTTTAAAATTGATTCAATTTAAAAGAGGTAGGAAAAGGCTGCAAGGTGCTGCAGCCTTTTCATTTAATCATCTTCACTATCCCCTTTGATTAACTTTTCGATGCTTTCTTTTGCACCTTCCCTATGCAATGTTTCTGATAGAAAATAAACAAAATTTGAATTGTAAATATTTTGATAAAATTGTTTTTTATTTGCTTATTTGGTAGGTTGTTGACTTAAATTTTTGTTTGATGTATGATTTGTTTGGTTAATGGTCATTTTATAATAGAAAATAATGAATTGATTTTGTTTACTTGGTAATGGAAAGGAGATTGCTATGTTGAGTGAAGAATTGCTGGATTTGGCTGCAAAGATTACAGAACTGAAGGCTGAGGGACAAACAATCGAAGTTAAAGCAGCGAACGGAGGATGTCCTAAACGTCTTTATGATACGTTATCGAGTTTTTCTAATCAAGACGGAGGTGGCGTTATCGTGTTTGGCATGGATGAAAGCAAAGCTTTCATGCCTGTCGGAGTTTATGATGTCCAAGATCTTCAAAAGAAAGTAACTGAACAATGTAATCAAATGATACCGCCGGTCAGGGCGGTATTTACCACGGCTGTTTTTCAAGGAGTTCATCTTTGCAGTGCAGAGATTCCTTCTGTCGACGTATCAGAAAGACCCTGTTATTATTCTGGAGCTGGAAAAGTAAAAGGTTCTTATATTCGAGTTGGCGATGCCGATCTTCCGATGACAGATTACGAAATATACAGTTATGAAGCTTTCAAAAAACACGTACATGATGATGAGCGAACCATTGATCGGGCTGAAGTAGATTTCTTCAGGCAAGAAGAAATGGAAATGTTTATTTTACAAATGAAAGTCAACCGTCCTGGATTTTCTAAGTTAACAAAGAAGCAGATTTTTGAAATGTTGTCAATTACCCGCGGAGGTGTTCCAACTTTGGCTTCTGTTTTAAACTTCGGGATTTATCCGCAAGGATACTTGCCTCAACTTGCGATCATCGCTGTGGTAGTTCCAGGAAAAAATTTGGGTGATGTATCAGAGAAAGGATCAAGATTTTTAGATAATAAGCGAATTGAAGGAACGTTATCAGAAATGCTGGATGAAGCCGTAGCTTTTTGCAATCGTAATATGAAAATGCAAACTGTGATTCATTCTGATACAGGAAAAAGAGAAGATATTGTCGAATACCCAATAAGCGCTATAAGGGAAGCTATACTCAATGCCTTAGTGCATCGAGATTACAGCGTCTATACGGAAGGAACGCCAATTCAAGTCTATTTTTATTCCGATCGTTTAGAAATACATAGTCCGGGTGGTTTATATGGACGGCTGACCGTAGAGGAATTAGGCAAATCCAGACCAGATTTACGGAATCCTACATTAGCCACGATGTGTGAGTTCCTTCTTAAAACAGAGAACCGATATTCTGGAATTCCAACGATATTCAGAGAAATGCGGGAACATGGCCTGCCTGATCCTGTGTTTGAAAACAGGAGAAATGAATTTGTAGTACTTCTTTACAATCATAAAGAGGATAACGAAGATCTGCTTAAACAAGATGAGAAAGTTAAAGACCTTCTGAAATTTTGTGAAGAACCGAAAAGCCGAAAAGAAATCGCGGATTTCTTAGGCGTGCAGACGATATTTTATGTGACTAAGCAATATATTCTGCCGTTAATCCAAGCTGGAAAGTTGAAGTTGACCATACCGGATAAACCAAAGAGCCGTCATCAGAAATTTTATACTAAGAAATAGAAATAATGAAACGAATAGGAATTTTCATATTAAAATCTTTACAATCACGAATAACTTCCTGGGGTCAATTGCATAGATAATATTGATCAAATGGCGTTTGATTATTAATAATTAAACGATAACCATTTCCAGGACCACTTTTACTTTCTATGGCAGCTCCATTTTGTTTTAATTCATGATTAAGCACTTCAATTCATCTTTCAATTTCCGACTGGATACGTTTAAAAGTCATGCACATTCATTTGAGCTTTTTGCCTTTTCTGAAGTCATTAGGAATTTAAGTAATTTTCTTTTGTCTTCCAGTTTTATTTCATCTCACACTTTCAGCTCTTATTGCAAGAGATTTGGCCAATTTCATCATGATTCTCTTACAATCATATTGTTTACTGAAATTTGTTTTTTGTAAAGCTTCGGATACGTGCGAATATTCGTGCAAAGAAAGTATTTATAAACTTTTTTCTAAGATAAAATGACTCAAAGGTGTCCATAAGAGCGCATCAAAAAAAACAATTAATTTCCCCGTTAGGAGAGCGGAAATTACGCTGCCTTCTCGAATTGCCAGTTTACTATTCAAAAAAACACTGAAATTACAAGACCTAGAGTGATAAATAAACAATCAGAGAATATTTTAGCTGTTGAAAACTTGATTTTAAATTTTCTAGTTGTTGGCTATGTTGAATCCTTCAGGGGCATTGGGAACAATATCCATAATAATATAAATTGCAGCTCCGAAAGCGCAAATTACGATTCCTAGCAGCATACAGAATAACTGCTCCGGATAATTTCGTAAGTTAATTGTCCCCAGCAGTTGACTGCTTAAATTAACAAAGAATCCTTAAAACCGATCAGTTCATCCCGCTCAACAAAGCTATAATAATGCCGGAGCTGCTGCTAAGATAGTTGTGAAAAATCCGGTTTGTTATAAAGCGCGTAATCATCAGGATATTGCCATTGCGCAATTTGAAGAGCGTCTGCTTTGGTCATCGGTCTGGATTTCATATTCAGCCATCTTTCTGTTTATGATAAAGCATCTTAAGCTTGCTTTAATTTGAATGGGTATCCGGGAAGATCTCGTCGATCAGCTGATCAGCCTGTGTCCCTTTTAAATAGACGAAATTGAATTCCCGCTGTTCGCTGAGTCCCTCGAGTTTGAATGTCACAATATCGGGATGACCATCGGCAACGGCGGAATAGGCAAACGATACCCCAAGATTTTCACTGACCATACGGACGATTAGGGCAAAGTTGTTAACACAGATGATCCGTCCGATCATATCCAGCGCATATCCACTTTCCCGCAGCGATTTCTCAAAGATCGCGCGCGTTCCGGACCCCGCTTCGCGCAGAATGACGCTTTCCTTGGCCAAGGCTTCACAGCTAACCCGCTTTCCCGCAAACGGATGATCGCGGCGGCACATTCCAACAAAAGGAGCGGCATGAAACTTCTTATAACCATAACGGCTTTTATCAAAGCTGCCCTCCACTAACGCGAAGTCCAGTTCTTCCTGATCCAGCCGGTGAAGCAGCTCCCGCGTATTTTCGACAACGACTTCCAGCGTGCGGTCAGGACGTTTGAGAAAACGGCATAAATCTTCACCGATGATGAATTCGCCGATTGTTTTAGTTGCCCCGATGCGGATGCTTAAGATCTTGGGGGCTGATAATTCCTGCCGCATCCGCTGGTCGTTGTAGACCGCGACGCGGGCATACTGCGCTAGCTTTTCTGCTTCGGGAGTACGTGTGAGCCGGCTTCCGTCATAGGTAAACAGACGACAGCCGTAATCCCGTTCCAGCGCGTGAATCTGTTGGGTGACGGCTGGCTGACTCAGCTTCAGCTGTTCGGCGGTGCGGCGGTAATTCATCAGCTCATAGAGCGTTAAAAATGTGGGAATGCGATAATCAATCATGGTTTCACCTCATAAGAAAAATGAATCAGCAGATAAGTATTAACAATTTTCTTTTATTATAGCGCCTATGCTATAATTTTACAATGTGAGGGGCTTAACAATATCGTAAGTCCCGCAAGGAGGAAATAGGAATGAAAGTAATCGTGATCGGCGGCGTTGCGGCAGGGACCAAAGCTGCGGCGAAGATCAAACGGCAGGATCGTAATGCAGAAGTCAAAATTCTGACCAAGGGCAGCGATATCTCCTATGCCGGCTGCGGCCTTCCGTATTATGTCGGAGGTCTGATTGAAAGCCGGGAACAACTGATTGTCAACACCCCTGAAAAGTATACCGGGCTGACCGGGGTGGAAGTCGTTACCGGCTGTGAAGTCACCGGCGTCGATTTTGCGGCGAAGACGCTTACCGCTCAGCATGCGGGTCAGACGACAACGGAAACTTACGACAAACTGGTGATCGCGGTCGGGGCAGCTCCGATTGTGCCGCCTGTACCGGGGGCCGATCTGCCGGGCGTCTTTACCATGCGGACGCCGCAGGATGCGATTGGATTAAGAACCATGATCGAAGAGCGGCATTGCCGCAGTGCTGTCGTGGTGGGCGCGGGCTTCATCGGCCTGGAAGTCGCAGAGAATTTAAAAGCACAGGGTTTATCCGTAACGGTGATTGACGCGGCCGATCAGATTCTGCCGAATCTCTTTGACCCGGAAATGGCAGAGCTGGCTCGCCGCCGTCTGCGTCAGGCAGGGATTCGCGTCTTGACGAAGACGCCGCTGAGTGCCGTTACTGGAACAGAACGCGCGGATGGGATTTTGGCCGGAGGCAGCCGCCTCAGTGCGGATCTGGTTGTCCTGGCTATCGGAGTCCGTCTGGCAACCGGCTTTTTGACAGACAGCGGATTAACGATGGTCAAGGGCGCGATTGTTGTCGATGAAAAAATGCGCACGAATATTCCGGATGTTTATGCCGCTGGGGACTGCGTGATCGTTGCCAACCGCCAGACGCATCAGCCGCAGGTTTCGGCAATGGGTTCGACGGCCAACATCACCGGCCGGATGCTGGCTTGTAATCTGACCGGAACGCCGGCAGCGTACCAAGGCTGCTTCGGCACCGGTGTTGTGCGGTTATTGGAAGGCTTGAATGCCGGCCGTACCGGTTTAACCGAAGCGCAGGCACGGGCAGCGGGTTATGATGCGGAAACTGTGGTCTGTGCCGGGGATGACAAAGCCCACTATTACCCAGGTTCTTCGTTCTTCATTACCAAGTTGATCGCCGACCGCCTCAGTCACAAACTCTTAGGAATTCAGGTGTTGGGCAGCGCCGTCGATAAAATGGTTGATGTCGCGGTAACCGGTCTGGCTGCCGGCATGACGCTGGAAGCCTTCAATGATCTGGACTATGCCTACGCGCCGCCGTTCTCCACCGCGATTCATCCGTTTGTTCAGGCATGCTTGGTTTTGGAAAACAAGCTGTCCGGTGCGATGACGTCGATGACCCCGGCAGAATATGCCGCCGGCGCAGCCGCAGACTATCAGGTACTGGATGTGCTGCCGCAGCCGACCATTCCAGGCGCGAAGTGGATCGATCTGGCCAAGCTGGACGGTCCGATTGAAGGCATTGAGCGCGATGCGAAATTGTTGTTGGTCTGCAATCGCGGACGCCGGGCTTATGTCCTGCAGAACCGTCTGCAGCATTACGGCTATACACAGACGAAGGTACTGGAAGGCGGAGTGACTGTGAATGAAGTGAAGGTTCAGTTTGCCGGCTCAGCCTTGCCGCCGGATGAAATCAAACGGGTCAAGGGTTTGGGCTGTCTGCAGGATAAGCGCTATCCGGATCGTTTCAACGTCCGCGTCATCACCCGCAACGGTAAGATTACCAGTGAGGAACAGCGTAAAATTGCGGAAGCGGCGGAGCTGTACGGCAGCGGAGAAGTCACGATGACTACCCGTCTGACGCTGGAAATTCAGGGTGTTCCGTATGCCAATCTGGATGCCCTGATGACGTATCTGAATGAAGCCGGTTTAGAAACCGGCGGCACCGGATCTAAGGTTCGTCCGATTGTTTCCTGCAAAGGCACAACCTGCCAATACGGTCTGGCGGATACCTTTGAACTGAGCCAGAAACTTCATGATCTGTTCTATATTGGTTATCATAATGTCGTTTTGCCGCATAAATTCAAGCTGGCAGTCGGCGGCTGTCCAAACAACTGCGTCAAGCCGGATCTGAATGACTTGGGCATCGTCGGCCAGCGGATTCCGGAAGTCGATCTGTCGAAGTGCCGCGGCTGTAAGGTGTGCCAGATTGAGAAAACCTGCCCGATCGGCGTGGCGAAGCTGGTCGACGGCAAGCTGCAGATCGACGCTGAACAATGCAATCATTGCGGCCGCTGCGTATCGAAGTGTCCGTTTAAGGCAATTGAAGAAAGCACCTATGGCTATAAGGTTACCATCGGCGGCCGTTGGGGCAAGAAGGTGGCCGAAGGCAAGCCGCTGTCCCGGATTTTCACCAGTGAGGAAGAAGTACTGGCCTTAGTGGAAAGAGCGATTCTGTTCTATCGTGACGAAGGCATCACCGGTGAACGGTTTGCCGATACGATCGCGCGGTTAGGCTTTGACTATGTGGAAGAAAAACTGCTGAACGGTTCGATTGACAAGGAAAGCATTTTGAAGAAGACGGTTGTCGGCGGAGCGAAGTGTTAAAAAAACCGGATGCTCTGTTGACCGTAGCGTTTGGAACCGCTGAGGTTCAGCGCTTTGACCGCTGTTTTGCGGCGCTGCATCAGACGGCGGTTCAGCGGTTTGTTGGCCTGACTTCTGAAATGGCGCTGACCAGTCCGCGGATTCAGGCGAAATTAGCACGGCAGGGAATGGTGCTGCCATTGGTTGAGGAAGCCCTGGCGAGCCTTCAGGCAAGCGGGTGCCGCCGCGTGGTGGTGCTGAGTCTGTTCTTTGCCAACGGGAAAGAATGGGAAAAGCTGTGCGCTCAGATCGAGTCATGGCGATCCTGCTTTGATGAACTGATTCTGACCCCACCGCTTCTGATGCATTCTTTGACAGCCTGTGCACAGACCTTAAGCAAGCTGTTCCCCGTATCAGAAAAGCCTAGAATCTTGTTGGGGCATGGTCAAAGTCAGGGTTGCAATGATGATTATTCCGCTTTGCAGCAGGTCTTGGATGATCTGCACCGGTCTGATCTGCGGATTGCTCTGCTGCATGGTGAGCCGAGTCTGATGCAGAGTATGAACGCTTTGCGCATGGAAGGCTGCCGATCGGCTTCGCTGAACTTTCTGATGCTGTGCGCCGGACATCATGCCGCGGAAATCAGCGCATCGGTTCAGAATTTAACGACAGAAGAGGTTTCCCTGAGCTTGGATATTTCGTCCATGGAGCTGGGCGCCTGTCCTGACTTTCAACAGTTGTTTTTAACCCAGCTGGATCAGGTACTGTCTTCACCGCCGGTCATTTCAGATTTTATTCTTTAATTAATCATCAATCAGGAAACAGTCATTTCAGACTGTTGTACTTACGAAAACAGATTTGCCATCCTGCATGTCAGGTCAAGGGCCTTAAAATAATCTTCGTGAGTTAAAAAGCATCTTGGAATTGTAATCAGGACAGAATTCGCTGCGGCCCAAACCGTGGTGTACAGACGTCCTGTTTTACGCCAAGATCGCGGATATTTCCCGGAACCCCAAGCGGATCCGGAAGTGAGAACACAGGAGGAGAAAAGTATGCGCAAAAGACCTGACATTTTTATGTGGAAAACCCGTAAAACCTGGACAAGAATGGGACTTGTCCTGATCTTATTGATCGGTGCCTCCGGCTGCAGTGCATCCCCCAAACCGCAGTCCCCAGCGACACCCAAGACCGAGGAGGTACAGCCGCTGACCTTCACCGATGCGATGGACAGAGAAATCACGCTGCCGCAGACGCCGCAGCGAACCGCCGTCCTGTTTTCTTCCTATGCCCAGTTGTGGAAGTTAGCGGGAGGGGAGATTGCGGTAACCGTCGGGGACAGTGTCAAACGTGGTTTTGCCGAGGCAGATACGCCGCTTGTGGATGACGGCGCGGGGTTAAAGATTGACGCGGAACAGCTGATCGCTCAGCAGCCGGACTTCGTGATCGCTTCGGCGGATATGGGGGCACAGGCTGAGCTCTGCGAACAGCTCAACGGCTACGGGATCCCCAGTGCTGCCTTGAAAGAAGAAAGCTTTGCCGATTATCTGACCTTGCTGAAGCTGTTCACTGAGATTACCGGTAATCCCCAGGCTTACCAGACCTATGGCGAGAATGTGGCAAAGCAGGTGGATGAAGTGCTGGCGCAGGTGGCTGAGGCCCGGACTGGACAGGAGCCGATCTCCGTATTGTTTGTCCGCGCGGGTTCAGGCTATTCCGCAACCAAAGCCAAGACGGCGAAGGATCATTTTGTCGGTCTGATGCTGGAAGAGCTGGGTGCTGTGAACATCGCGGATGAAGCCGGGGCTTTATCCGAAGGCCTTTCCTTGGAAAGCGTTCTGATGAATCAGCCGGATGTGATTTTGATCGTACCGCAGGGCAATGAGGAAGCAGCGCGGGCTTACATGGACGGCCTGCTTCAGGAAAGTGGCTGGCGGGATCTGGACGCGGTGAAAAACGGCCGCTGTGCTTATCTGGAAAAGGATCTGTTCCATTACAAGCCGAATGAGCGCTGGGCGGAAGCTTATCGCGTTTTAGCCGGATTGTTATATCCGGAAAGCTTTTCATGAAGTCGATGCAGAAACGGTTTTTACTGCCGTTTCTCTTTCTGCTTTTGATCGGTCTGGGCTTTTGCGGTCTGATCTTGGGCAGCGCCCGGTTTTCTTTTGAAGAAGTTCGAGCAGCGTTGGGATCCAGTGGAGATCCGATGATCCGGCTGATCGTGTTGCAGCTGCGCTTACCGCGGGTCGTTGGGGCGATGCTGGCAGGATGCGGGTTGGCGGTATCGGGTCTGCTGTTACAAAGTGCGACTGGCAATGATCTGTGTTCGCCCAACATCATCGGCGTCAATTCGGGGGCGGGGTTGGCGGTTATGGTCATGCTCTGCCTGTTTCCGATGGCCTTTGCGGGACTGCCGCTGGCGGCGTTTGCCGGGGCGCTGGCGACAACTTTGCTGGTGCTGGGAATTTCGGTCAGTGCCGGCGGACACCAGTCCCGTTCTACGGTGCTGTTGGCGGGAGTGGCTGTCAGTTCGCTGTTCAGTGCCGGCATTTCCTTTCTGTCGCAGCTGTTTCCGGATGCGCTGGCTTCCTATTCGGCGTTTTCGGTCGGCGGCTTCTCCGGGGTAAAGCCGGCGGATCTGACGCTGCCGTCGCTGATCATCCTGGGCGGTGTGGCAGTAGCCTGGATCTTAGCACCCCAGCTGAATTTGCTTTGCCTGGGGGATGAGATTGCCGCTTCTCTGGGAGTTCGGGTCAAGGCCCTGCGGCTGATTTCCTTAATCTTAGCCAGCGCGCTGTGTGCGGCCGTGGTGACCTATGCGGGGCTGTTGGGGTTTGTTGGTCTGATCGTTCCGCATCTGGCGCGCCGGCTGGTCGGGCATGATCTTCGGATTTTAGTTCCGGTTTCCGCCTTGACCGGCGCCAATTTAGTCGTGCTGTCCGACCTGGCTGGACGCACCCTGTTTTCCCCGGCTGAGCTGCCGGCGGGAATTTTCCTGGCGATGCTGGGAGCTCCGTTTTTCCTGCTGATTCTGTATCAGCGGCGAGGCCGATATGCTTGAGGCGCGCAAAGTCAGTCTGCGCTTAGGCGCAAAGTCCATTTTAAGGGATGTTGATTTCAAGGCTGAGCCAGGTCAGATCACCGTGCTTCTTGGCCGCAACGGCAGCGGCAAGACCTCTCTGATGCGCTGTCTGGCACAAACGCAGACACGCTGGAGCGGTGAAATTCTGATCGAAGGTCAGTCCCTGCGCAAACTGGATGCCAAAACGCGTGCCCAGAGAATTGCGCTGATGCCGCAGGTTCTGCCGCGTCCGCCGATTACGGTGCGCACGCTGACGGCTTTTGGCCGCCAGCCGTATTTAGGCATGAGTGGACGGCTGAGTGAAGCGGATGAACATCGGGTTGATTCCGCGCTGAAACAGGCGGCTATCGCCGGGCATGCGGAAGATCTGGTCTGCCATTGTTCAGGTGGTGAACGTCAGCTGGCTTATTTCTCCCTTTTGTTGGCGCAGGATACGCCGGTTGTGCTGCTGGATGAGCCGACAGCGAGCTTGGACATGGAATACCGGCAAGTGGTTTATGCGCTGCTCAGACAGATGAAAGTCGCGGGGAAAACGGTAGTTTTGATCCTGCATGAGCTGGCCGATGCCCTGGAGCTGGCCGATCAGGTGTGTGTTATGGATCGTGGCGAAATGGTTTTCACTGGAACAGCTTCGGCCTTTCTGTCAAGCCGCATTCCACAGTCAATCTTCGGGGTATGTCCAAAAACGGTACGGGACGAAAAGGGTTCCGAATACATCCTCTTTGCACCGCTTGACCAGACAAAATAAGAAAAGGATAAAGAAATCTGTTGATGAATCGGACAGGAAGACCGCGGCCATTCGCTGCGCGAACTCACGTCGGATTCATTTTTCTTTTCTATCATTTCTTTTCAATTATTTCCATTCGCTGCAATGAACGTTTATAATTGAATTGAGTAAAGCAGGAGGAATCAACATGAATGCGGATCAGAAAGAACTTGATAATCGAGTGAAAAAGATGGGAGTGAACAGCACGATTCTCTATCAGGGCAAAGTGTATAAGGCGAATGACGAGCTAAAAAAGCTGTTAAGGAAAAGGACTTATGTCGGTCTTATAATCATTTTCGTGATTTCCTTCGTAATCGCCAATGTGATCCATTCTCCCTTAAATCACAATCGGATTCTTGTCATCCTGATCAGTTTTCTTTTAATCCTGCTGGTTGGCCCGCTGCTTGATTTCTATATAAAACATAGTTTTCCGGAGAATCTGCTCAATTACTTAATCCCGATTGACGGACAGGATCAAGAAACGAAAGAATAAGTCTAAGATCAAAAGAGGAAAAATCAAAGCCAAATTGAATGATGAAATTTCTTCAACCTGGCTTTTGGGTTATGGTGAAATCTGTAAGTTAAGAAACTTTTAATAGGCAGAAAAAGGTTACCGAGCAACGGATAATCCTGAAACCTCGAAAATGTGTAATATCAGTTGTATATAAAACCTCGAAAACTGCAATGTTGATTGATGGAGCACGGCGTGTGGGTAAAAGTTATATTGCTGAAGAATTCGCAAAAGCTGAATATAAGTCCTATATTCTGATCGATTTTAATCGGATTCCTAAAGAAATTACGGATTTGTTTGAACTTTGTTTAAATGATCTGGATACTTTTTTTCTTTATCTTTCCAATTATTACAATGTAAAGTTGTATGAGCGTGAAACATTAGTGATCTTCGACGAAGTACAACTTTTTCCAAGAGCCAGATCCGCAATCAAGTATCTTGTTGCGGATGGAAGATATGATTATCTTGAAACGGGATCCTTAATGTCGATTAAAGCGAATACCAAGGATATTGTAATTCCTTCGGAAGAACGTCATATTAAAATGTTTCCGCTTGATTTTGAAGAATTTCTTTGGGCCTTGGACAATCAGCTGCTGATGGATTTTATTCGCCAATGCTTCCAAGAACATAAGCCCATGGGACAGGCTTTGCATCGAAAAGCAATGGACTATTTTAGACAATATCTTGTCGTGGGGGGGAATGCCGCAGGCTGTTCAGGCGTATGTTCAGACTAAAGATTTTGAACGCGTTGACCGTATAAAACGAGATATCCTAAAACTATACCGTGCTGATATGATCAAACACGCTCAGGGTTATGAAATGAAAGTGGAACAGATTTTTGATGAGATTCCGGCTCAGCTTCAAAAACATGAAAAGAAATTTAAATATTCATCTTTGAAAAAAGAGGCCCGTTTCCGTGATTATGAAGACGCGTTTTTTTGGCTGTCTGATGCCATGATTGTGAATATTTGCTACAATTCCACAGCTCCGAATATAGGACTGAAATTAAATCGTGATCGGATGACCATGAAATGTTATATGGCGGATACAGGGCTTTTAATTAGTCATGCTTTTGATGAAAATGGCATTGTCAGCGAAGAAATCTATAAGAAAATTTTGTTTGATAAACTGGAATTCAATCAGGGTATGATTGTGGAAAATATTGTTGCTCAAATGCTGGCGGCAAGCGGTCATAAGCTCTATTTCTATTCTAACAGCTCCAAAGAAGCTTCCGATCGGATGGAAATTGACTTTTTGATTGCTAAAAGTAAGATCAGTAATCGACATAATATTTCGCCAATTGAGGTGAAATCCAGTAAAAAATATACGCTGAGCTCATTGCATAAATTTTGTACACGTTACAGTGAACAGCTTCATCTTCCTTATGTACTCCATCCGAGTGATCTGAAAGAAGAAAACGGGATTTTATATCTTCCGCTTTATATGACCTCATTATTATGATGCTGACCCCAGACTATAAGCAGATAGGATCAGGCTTGCCCCTGGTCCTTTTCTTATCATCCAATCGTGATCAGACGGCCGGTTTTGTTTTGCTGATAGAGCCGATGGGAGATGGAAAGAACGGTGCGGTTCGCCGAAGCTTTTTGCAGGGCTTCCATCACCAGGGCTTCTGTGCCGCTGTCTAAGTTGGCCGTGATTTCATCCAGAAGCAGAATCCGCGGGTTGGCCGCAATCGCGCGGGCAATCGCCAAAAGCTGAATCTGCCCTTGCGAAAAGAGGGCTGGATTCCAAGGGGTAGCATATCCCTGCGGCAGCTTTTCAATGACGCCTGCCAGACCGACAAGTTCCGCAGCTTCGATGATCTGCTGATCCGTTATGGCTGCATCAAACAGGGAAATCTGATCGCCGACCGTACCGTCGGCAGGATGCAGCGTTTGTTCTACATAGCCGAATAAACGCCGCTTCTGACTGTCGCTGAGCTGATCGGCTGGCTGCCCAGCAATCTCAACCGTGCCTTGCTGGGGCGCATACAGGCCCAGAATAAGTCTGAAGATCGTACTTTTTCCAGCTCCGGTGCGGCCGATCAGTGTGACGGTTTCACCGCTGTTGATGCAGAACGAAAGATCTTTCAGAACTGGTTCTTCGGGCTGATAGCCAAAGGTGACGTGGCTGAGCGATAAGACCGGCTGAGTCAGTGCGGCAGATAGATCCAGCTGTTGTGTTGGCAGGATCCGCTCAGGCTGCTGGAAGAAGCTTTCGATCCGTCCTATGCTCGCGACGGCGGACTGAATATTCTCGATTTCCATGCCGATGTTTTCCAGCGGGGTAAAGATCTTGCCGACATAAGCAATGACGGCCACGGCGGAGCCGACCGACATCCCAAACAGCTGCTGCATATTTCCGGAAAGCGAGGCCAGCACCATCATCACGGCGATCACAGCACTGCTGCTGAAAACGATGATCGGCGAATACACGGAATCATAAAAGTTGGCCTTTTCCAGGCTCTGATAGCTTGTCTGCAAGTGCTTGTCATAGCGATCTTCCATATAATTCTGTTTGTTGAACGTCCGGATCATCCGCAGACAGCGCAGGGTCTCCGGAACTGCGTTGTTGACCTGGGCGATTGCGGAGCGGTGCGTCTGTTGTGCTTTAAGCATGCGTTTTTGAAAATGCCGGGTTAAGGCAAATAACAGCGGCGTGATCGCCAAAAGCAGAAATCCCAGGCCAAGGCTGCGGGTAAAGATCATCGCACCGATGCCGATCATTTTTAAAGCGTCGGCAGCCATGTTGAGAACGCCGTTGTCAAACAGTGCGCTGAGGGCCTCAACGTCGTTGACAAACAGGGAAACCGTTTTGCCGGCTTGCTGTTGGGTAAAGTAGGAAGCTGGCAGAAGCTGGATTTTGGCGCAGAGATCCTGACGAACCTGCCGGGTGATCTTCTGACCGATCAGGGTGATCAGTACGGTTTGCAGCGATTCCAATATGCCCGCCAAAGCGAGAAAGATGAAGTACGCGAAAGCCAGAGAGAATAGAACTGCCTGACCGGTAGTCAATTGATTGATGACGCGCTCCAGCACCAGCGGCGGAAACAAAGCAACTGCGGTTCCTGCCAAGATCACGCCCGCCAACATCAAAACAAGCAGCCAGTGCTGGCGCAGGACCGTGACAACACTGCGGCGCAGATGAAGTTTCAGTTCAGTGGGATTCATCGTTCTTCACCTCCTTTCGCTGTTGTTTTTCAAACAGCTGGGCGTAGGCTGAATTGGTCTTCAGCATCATTTCATGGCTGGATACCTGTACCTTTTCCTGACTCAGCCAGAGAATTTGATCGAAGTCCGGAAAATGCGTCAGCCGGTGGGAGATCAGAAAGACAATTCGATCCTGGGCCAGCACCCGCAGCTGCTGCAGAATTTCTGCTTCTGTGGCGGGATCCACGGCTGAAAACGGATCATCAAGAATGATCAGCGGCTGGGATCGGGCCAGCGTGCGGGCCAAAGCTAAACGAGCCTGCTGACCCCCGGAAAGGCGCGAGCCTTGAGCGCCGATGAACGTCTGAATTCCCCGCGGCAGAGCGTTGACTTCTTCGGATAAAGCGACGGCGGTTAACCAAGGTTGACAGTCAAACGCTTCACCCAAGGTAATATTTTCCGCAATCGTATCGCTGAGCAGCTGCGGATCGTGACCGGCATAAGCGACAAGCTGACTGAGCTGAGCGTTGTTTTGTTCAGCGAGATCCAATCCGTTGATGAAGATACGTCCGGTATAGTCCTGCTCGCCTAAAAATAACCGGCCGAAAGTGGACTTCCCGCAGGCCAGCGGCCCGGTAATGCCGATGATCTCCCCTGCTTGAGCCCTGAAAGAAACATTGGAAAAAAGCGGTGGTTGGTGAGGATAGGCAAAGCTGAGCTTTTCCACGCTCAGTGAAGCTGGAGCGGTAAACGTATCGAGCTGCGCTTCCGGGACAGAAACCGGCTGCAGCTGCGGCTGAATCCGCTGCCAGGAAACGCGGGCTTTCTGGACGGCGTTGAACAGCTTGGCCGCGTGCGAACTTTTTAATGCCAGCCGTGAAAAGCAGGCCAGATATGTTGTAAATGCCGCAATATCCCAGACCGCCCAGCCCTGACCCAGAACATTCTGCGCGCCGCGGATCAGCACAAACAGTACGCCGGCCATGGCGATGACGTTGTACAGCGGCTGCATCGCGTTTTCCCAAGCACTGGAAACCACGGCATTTTTCTCCACTTGCGCCAACTGACTGGTGTAGGCTTCATCACGCTGGGCTTCGCAGCCGAATACGCGGTAGGTCAGAGCGTTGGTCACTCGGTCAAGGGCCATGCCGTTGAGCCGGCTGACGCTGTTTTTGTAAGCGGCGCTGCTGCGGGTGATTGGCCGTTTCAGCCGCTGAGCCAGAAGATAAGCCAGCGGTGTGAAAAGACAGGCCAACAGCGTCAGCCGGGCATCGTAATACCATAACATGCCTAAGTAGGCGATCATGACAACCCCGGTGTCAAAGATTTCCGTTGTGAATTTGCGGATGCCCTCCGCACAGGCGTCGACATCGCCGATCGCTTTGGTCATCAGACTTCCCGCTTCATCAAGGCCAAGAACGGCCGGATTTTGATAAACCAGATTGCGGTACAGCACCCGGCGCATTGAACGGGCGGTATTGTTGGCGAGCCGGCGAACCCAGAAGCGCTTGAGGCAGCGTGAGGCTTGGACAAGCAGGATTACGGCTAAATACAAGCCTGCCAGATTGACCATATCCCCGACGGTCTTCTCCTTGGCCATAACGGCAATCAAACATTGAGCCAGCTGACCCTCAAAAAACGGTCCGGCCGTTAAGCCGACGTTGTAAAGAATACCGGACAGGGCGATCCCCGCCAACACGGCGGAGTTGGATAAGAAATAAGTGCTCAGCCGGTCCGGCCGGCGGTTCACCTTGGAAGCGCGGAACATTCGTTATTGCCCCTGCTTCTGCCTTAGCCGCTCGGACAGATGCGTAAAATTAGCTTGGCTTTCAGCCTTGCTGCGAAGATAAAGCCGGTTGAGCAGGGCGGCGAACAAGTCAGCTTCATGCTCATTCAATTCTTCCAGCAGCCACGCATAAACCTCAGCTTCAATGGCCGCCTTGGATTGCTTCAGCAGATCGGCTTTCGCCGTTGCCGTTAAGCACTGAGCCCGTTTGTCTTGAGGGCTGGGGGTTCGGATGAGATAGCCTTTCTGTTCCAGATTGGCAGCCCGGCGTGCACAGGCTCCTTTGTCAATGCCCAGCACACTGCGGACGCCGGTTTGGGTAATTCCCGGATTCTTCCGCACGACATGGATGAAATCCAGTTCGGCCGCCCCGATTCCTTCAGTCTTTAATGTGCGGGTCGTAAACTTGCTGACCTCGCGGGCAATTTTGGTAATCTGACGCGCTGTTTTATCCTTCATGAGTGATTCCTCCTTCACGGTTTGATGATTATGGATGATGGTACATCTATTTATATGATAGTACATCTATATTCTGAGATCAAGCTTGAAATCGATGAAAATAATGGCACTGTCAAGAATTGATGAATCCGGGATTGTCTATGCCGTCTGCTTCCAAACTGGCTGCGGGAGTTTAGCGAATGATCAGAAGCGGAGAAGGAAATGAAATTGGATAAAAAATTCATAAAAGCATATTTAATCACGAATAAAAAGTGATAGAATAGAGTCAGAAAGAGAGGTACAACAATGCGACTAGAAATTGTGACCACCACCCTTGACGAAACGCTGCTGGCAGCGCAGGCCGGCGCCGACCGCGTGGAACTGGTCAGCGGCATTACGGAAGGAGCGCTGACGCCAACCTGGGGTTCGGTCAAAGGGGTTCATGATCATGCTCCAATCCCAGCCTACTGCATGATCCGTCCGCATGCCCATGGCTTTGTTTATTCCGAAAATGACGTAGCGGAGATGATTGCGGATATCCAAAATCAGCGGGGACTGGCTGATCACTTCGTGCTGGGCTGTCTGACACCGGAGAAAACGATTGACGAAGCCGTTCTGATACAGCTTGTTGAGGCCTGCGGTGATACGCCGATTGTTTTCCACAAGGCCTTTGATCAGACCAAAGATCAGAAAGCAGCACTGCAGACATTAGCCCGTTATCCGCAGATCCAACGTGTTTTAAGCAATTATCAGGCTGTGGATTTAGTGCAGGAAATTGACCGCGTTCAGGAAATGATGAACTTTGCCGCTTCCTTAGGCATCAAGACGACGTTTGCGGGGGGCATCAATCAGGAAAGCATTCAGATTTTAAAGACGATCGACGCCGAAGACGTACATATTTCCAGCGCTGCGCGGATTGACGGATTGGCTAAGAATCAGCTGGATGCTGAGCGTATCCAAAATTTCCGCAGGCTCTGCGACTAAACAACGCCTCATCATAAGTGGGAGAATTCTACAAGATTCTCCTGTTTTTTTATCGCTGCCGACTTAATTGTTGAAGTGTTGAAGTAAGCAGCTTTTGATTCATGACGGAAGCCGTCATGAATTTGTAAGACTTCGTAAAGTCGTTGTCATTGAGTTCTCTTGTTATTTTAGCTAAAATGAACATACAGACAGTTCGGGATATGAAAAATGTCTGATCGGCCGCAATGCGGACTACAATAAAAAAGAAAGATAAAAATTTAAACTTTTGAAGAGCTTCAACGATCTTATATAAGGGTAGACATTTTCTACCGTACTGAAAGGACAACACAAGCCAATGAAAACACAGAGAAGAAAAAGAAGCCGTCGGATCAATAAAGGCAATCTGGCGATCCTGATGGTGATCGCGGTTGCCGCTTTGGCCTTGATCGCCGCTGGCGGGGCCTGGCTGTTATCCAACCGAGAGCCGGCGTTTATGAAGTCGAAAACCGCTTCCTCAGAAGTGCTGAAGGATAAAAGCAAAGATGTTCTGTTAGCGGTCTATTATCCGCAAAGTGAAGACAGTACATTTCTTGCGGCCTTGTCACAGAATGCGGAAAATATTTTTAATGATCTGAAAACGCAGACAGATGGATATCAAAAAGAAAAGAAGCCGCTGATGATCAAGGCAGATTATCAGATGAATGTGACTCAGGATCGATATGTTTCGCTGGAATATACAATTGCCCGCAATGAAAATGAAACGGTGGAAGAACGGCAGCAGGCTTACTTCTATGATTTAGCTGAGCATCAGTGGATTGAAGCTTCGTCTTTGCTGGATGAAGCGGCGCTGAAATGGCTGGCGGCCAATCTGCGTGTTCAGCTGAAAAATGATGAGAATACCCAAGCGGCGGCCTATACGCTTCCGGTGATTGAAGCAACGGCCTGGGATTCCGGCAATTATTCCAATTTTACGCTGAAAGACGGTATGCTGATCTTTAACTTTCCGGCCGGGATGGTGAGCGAGAAGGCTTATCGTTGGGAATTCCCGATTTCCAATCTAGGCGAACATTTCCTGCTGGATGTGGGACAGGGCAGGCTTCCGGAAAACAACGTACGGATTGCGCCGCGCTTGATTGATCCGGATAAGCCGATGGTTGCGCTGACATTTGACGATGGGCCGCATCCGACCAACACGCCCCAGCTGCTGAATCTTCTGCAGCATTACGACGGGGCTGCGACGTTCTTCATGCAGGGAATGAGGGTGGAGAAATATCCGGAAACGACATTAATGGTCATCAATTCCGCCAGTGAGGCCGCTTCTCATTCCTATAACCACCCGAAGCTGACCAAGCTGAAGGGTGATAATCTGTTGTTCCAGCTGAACCGGACGACCGAACTGGTGCAGGAGCTGACCGGCTGGCAGGTTACGATCAAGCATTTCCGTCCGCCGTATGGTGCGTCCAATGCCTTGGTTAAGGAAAACTCTGCTTATCCGCTCATCATGTGGGGCATTGATACAATGGACTGGAAGACCTTGGATCCTGTTCAGACGGTGGACAATACGATGGCTTCAGTCAAGGATGGAGCGATTGTTCTGATGCATGATATTCATGCTGAAACCGTAACGGCTGTGGAAGCGCTGCTCCCCAAGCTGATTGAAGCAGGGTATCAGCTGGTCAGCGTCGATGAAATGCTGAATGCCAAGGGCGTTGAGGCTTACAACGGCCAGCGTGTATACAGCGCGTATGATATCAAGGATTGAGGCCGTTTACAATGGAAGATGAGCTTAATCAGACAGCGGGTATAAAAATCCGCTGTTTCTTTTTTTGATTTGTTCAGAATAGAAAACAGGCACGATTAGAAAATAGAGGAGGACGCTGAAACTCAAGTCTTAAGCGAATCAAATATAAAAAAGAAGTTTTGCGATCGGAAGATGCAAAACTTCGCTGAGCAGGATTCAGGAATGGGGACCGCCTTTCTGCGTCAGACTGTCTGGCACATCATGGCTGATGTGCAGGTGCCTTTGAAAGCTAAACATGCAGCTGCGCCAAGGTCTGGGCTAACGGTGCCTGAATGCACAGGTCGGCGTTGTTGTCCATCGGTGTCGCAGTCTTATTGATGACGACCAACTGATCGCCGGTGAAGTAACGCACCATGCCGGCTGCTGGATAAACCGCCAGCGAAGTACCGCAGATGATCAGCACGTCTGCCTGATGGATCCAGGTTAACGCCTGCTCCATGACGGATTCATCAAGTGCTTCCTCGTACAAAACGACATCCGGTTTCATCAGAGCGCCGCAGATGGGACAGCGGGGCAGATCTTCAGATTGGATCATCCAATCCAGACCTTCCTCATGATGACAATGAACGCAGTAGTTGCGCATGATCGAGCCATGCAGCTCCGCAACCTTTCGGCTGCCTGCCAGCGTATGCAGATTGTCGATGTTCTGGGTGACGACGCCCAGACCCCTCCCGGTTCTCTCCAGTTCTGCGATAAAGCGGTGAGCGGCGTTGGGCTGAGCATTGGGATAAATCATGCGGCTGCGGTAAAAGCGATAGAATTCCTTTGGGTTTTCCTCAAAAAAATGGTGGCTGATGATTTCTTCCGGCGGGTAATCGTATTGTTGATGATACAAGCCATCGACGCTGCGGAAATCCGGAATTCCACTTTCCGTGGATGCGCCGGCGCCGGTAAAAAAGACGATGCGTTTTCCGTGATCCATGATGGTCTGCAGCTGCTGTAAATCTTTTTCCATGGTTATTTACTCCTTTATCTGATCCTGACGCAAAGTCAGGTCATCCTGCTTTGTTAACCTGCTTCTATTTTACCACGGTTTGACCGGCGCGTTATAATAAAGACAAAGAAGGAATGAGAATGAGAAGTCAATTTCTGATCTTTGTTTTTACAATGAACCCGCCGCAGCCATATGGTGTTTTTCATGCGGTGATGGCAGCGGGTGCGGTGTGCGCGGTGTTGATCGGCTGGCGGTTAAGAAATTTGAGTGAAGCACAAAAGCAGAAGCTGCTTTGGAGAATGGGGTGGGTTTTGCTTCTGGCCGAGCTGGCAAAGCAGCTGTTCCGCTTTCTGATCGTGGATCAGGGCGTGTATAATTGGTGGTATTTCCCATTTCAGCTGTGCAGCGTACCCATGTATCTCTGCCTGCTTCTGCCGATGGTCAAAAAAGGCCGGCGGACAATCATCACATTTCTGGCGGATTTTGCCCTCTTGGGCGGGGCGGCTGTGTATCTGGATCCTTCGGATATGCTGAGTCCGTATGTGTTTTTAACCCTGTTCTCATTTCTTTGGCATGATCTTTTGATCGTGATTGCGATCGTGTGCGGAACCAGTGAAAGCATGCAGGACAACGCGGCCGGCGCTGTGAAAATGCTGGGATTGTTCGGGGCGTTGTGCGGAATTGCGGAAATCTTGAATCTTGTTCTTTCCCGCTATGGGGAACTGTCGATGTTTTATCTTTCACCTAAGATGGCCAACACGCAGCTGGTGTTCCGCGATATCGCTCAGATCTGGGGAACTGCGGCCGGCAATTTCAGTTATTTCCTGGCGATGATCGGCGGCGGCCTGCTGATGCATAGGCTGTGGCGGAAAATCCGGCGGAAGAGACAGCTCAATTGAAAAGTTAAGTTCCACTTCTGAAAGGTGAAAATAAAAAGGTGAATT
>ERZ1106981.540-NODE-540-length-26161-cov-43.103999_pt1 | contig 26161 bp, 24 predicted proteins | sample MGYA00403692_ERZ1106981 | MGnify/ENA primary metagenome ERZ1106981 (study PRJEB35170, sample SAMEA104062431) | human gut metagenome | biome: human gut; feature: human-associated habitat; material: faeces | place: Denmark | collected 2012-06-22 ... | reverse complement strand
TTATCCCAGGCCGATGGGCAGATTGCTTATGTATTACTCACCCGTTCGCCACTCCTGCTTGAAGACAAGTCCTCAAGCAAGCGTTCGACTTGCATGTATTAGGCACGCCGCCAGCGTTCATCCTGAGCCAGGATCAAACTCTCCATTTGTCAGAGTTTGTTAGCTCTTGTTTTATCTTCACTATTCCTTAGAATAGCTGCTTAATGAATTGACGTTGTATTTGTGCTTTTCTTCCTGTTTAGTTTTCAAAGATCGACGCCCTCTCGCGAGGTGCTCATTAATATTACCAAAACACCCCTTTTCTGTCAACAGTTTTTTAATTTTTTTTATTTATTTTCACCTCCGTGTGTTTTCTCCTTTATTTAAAAGCTTTTTAATCTTTTATCCGTCTCTCTGTTTTTCAACGTTCCCCCTTTTTCTCAATTTATTCATCCTTTCTGAAATTCTTATTTCAATATTTTCCTTCAATTATAACCGTTTTCTTCCCTCAGCTAAATACGTTTCATTTCCACTGATCCTGGATTCTTCTAAAGTGATGTTCTTTCCTCTGTTTTTCATCTCGTTTTCTTATCTTCTCAATTCTTTATAATCTCACCCCCTTTCTAATTCACGACCATCGTCACGATCTCAAACAAAAAAAAACTCCGAACTGATCTTATCAGTTCAAAGCTTCTCCCGATCAGGATTCTGCAGCGTTGCATGCAGCAGTTCCAAATATTCGTGGTACAGACATTCAATTTCCTTTTGATTGAACGGTGATTCTTTTCGTTTGATCTTGCCGATCAGCACGTCCATTTCTTTTTCCACGGCGTGCTTCAGCGGTTCGCTGTATCCCATTTCGCGGCCATGCTGCTCATACTCGTCTTCATCCAAAATTTCAATTCTTCCATCCGGAAACAGCTTTACATCTAAATCATAATCAATATTCTTGATCGCCTCGCTGTCATATAAACTTGGAGAAGCGAGATTACAGTAATAATAGATGCCGGTTTTCCGAATCATCGTGATCACGTTGTACCAATGATCAGGATAAAAGAAGCAAATCGCTGGTTCCCGTGTAAACCAACGGCGGCCGTCAGCCTCGGTGACCCATGTTTTATTGGTTACGGCAATCACCCGGCGCGGTCCGGCTTCAATGACGAAGCCCTTGGCCCATGTCCGATGCAGCGAACCATCATGCTTGAAACTCTGAATGTAGACTTGTGATCCCACCTCAGGCAGCATGTTGATTCACCTCATTTCTTGTTTTTACAAAATCTTTTTTATTATACCTCTTTTTAGTCTGGACGAAAAGAGGGGAATCCCGTCGGATTGATCCTTCGGTTCGATCCGCATAAATCTTTCCGCCCTGCCCATACTGTCAGCAGAAAGGAGGCTGGATGATGAAAACACCGCCAAAAATGCTTTCACCGAAAGACTGTTCTTATCTGGCAGACCTGTTAGAAACGCTGCTGACCACAGCCAAGAAAGCAGAGGCTTACAGCCAGAAGATCGAAGATACGCAAGTCAGCGACTTTGCCGCTCACTACTACGAAACCCTGAAAAGTCAGTATTCCATTCTGACCGATGAATTGAAAGGAAGTGTCAACGAATGAACAGTCAGGAAGTCATGAATCCAAAATCTGAGATTTTACCCGACGAGAAACGTTTTAATGACCGCGACCGGCTGAATGATTTGTTGATCTCGATCAAGCATATTACCTACATGTACTCCTTAGCTTGTCAGGAAGCCAGCAACAACGAGCTTTATACCAAACTTTTCAGCTTATTTCAGGAAAGCAGCCAGCTGCAGCGAAAAAATTACGATCTGATGTTTGAAAAGGGCTGGTATAAGCTGGAAAAAGAACAAGCGCAGAAAATCGACACGAAACATCAAACTTTTAAATCAGAAGAAAGTCAGCTGAGCTGAATTTCTCTATTCTCTCCCTTATTGAAAATAAAGAAAAACCGCTAATTTGAGAAGCCTGCGAGCGCTCAAATTCTGCGGTTTTTTTTGTAATGAAAGCGGCTGATTGCTGAGTTTTTCGATTCTGATCTAATTGCAGACAGGACTTTATTTCTTATTCATCAACGGTTTGATGCGCGGCATGACCAACGGCAGCAGAACCAGACACAGGATCGCCGTCGGAATCATGTAAGTCGCATTGTAGACCAACGAAGCCCACGGCGCCGTTTCCCAAACAAGGATTCCGGACAGCGTGCTGGAGATCAGCCGGACAAGGTTGGTGACAAGCACGCCGGAATAAAACCATTTGTAATTCGGAAACAGGCTCGCCAGTCCGTAAACGGAAAAGGCGAAGAAATAGTCAAGCAGAAAGCCGACCAGATCCGGAGTATACATCGGACCGGTGACATACTGCAGCAGAATCGAAAGGACGGCAACGACCGTGCCCTTCTGCCAGCCCAAATGATAGCTGGCCATTAACAGCGGAATCACTGAGACGCCAAGCGAACCGCCGTTGGGCATCTGAAGAATTCCGAGCGTGTTGACGGCGACGTCGAGTACGATAAATAACGCAGCGTACAGCGCCATGTAGACGAGATCTTTGGTTGTCCATTTCATAAAAAAACACCTCCAAGTGTGAGGCGTAAGGAAAATCAGTAAACTCCCTACGCTAGTTTTACCTAGATCAGGTGATAAGGGTTTGTTCCATCGTCGGATCTCAGCATTTGCTCCCCTGTTCACGGATCTTATTATAGCACAATCTAAACTGAAGCGTTCCTTTTTTATGACGATTCTTGTAAAATATAGAAAACGGAGGAAAATGGGATGAATGAGAATTTAACAATGGGCCTGGACACGTTGCTGGATAACGCCAAAGCCTTATGTTCTAGAGAAACGGATCGGATCTGCTGCCTGGCTAATCTCAGCGCGCTGATCATGCAGAGTATGCCCAGGATCAACTGGGCTGGATTTTATCTGATGAAACAAGGTGAATTGATCCTGGGCCCCTTTCAGGGAAAACCGGCCTGCACGCATATCGCCTTAGGCAAAGGTGTATGCGGAACTTCCGCACAGAAAAATGAATGTTTAGTCGTTCGTGACGTCCATCAGTTTCCCGGTCATATTGCCTGTGATGAAGCCAGCCGCAGTGAAATCGTCGTACCGCTGGTATATCAGTCCGAAGTCGTTGGCGTTCTGGATATCGACGCTCCGATTCCCGACCGTTTCGGGCCGGTGGAGGAAGCCGTCCTGCGCGAGCTGGGCGCCTGGATCGGTGAATTATTCACTCTTGACTAATCGATTCGGTTCCTGGCGTTTCCAAATTCGAGGTGAAAATAGAATTTAAAAAGTATTGGATCAATAACTGTAATTATCCGAGCATTTAAAAACAGCGGTGCTTATCCCGCTGTTTTTTATGCTTTTACTTCTGTGATTTTCTTTGCTTCCAAACTTTCATCATCCTGCTTGGATAGAAATCGCTTGATTCTTTCTTCTTTAAAAGAGCGTTGGTTGGAGATAACGGGCATACGGGTGTTCCTTAGCGAAATAGCGAACCGCTTCATCAATCGCGGCATCGGCTTTGAAAAGCTTCAGATCGGCCATGCCGGCCTTCCCTTTTTTAACGAAGCCTTTTTCTTCCAGCCGTTTGCCGGCTTTATTGAATATTTCACTGTCGATATCCAGATCCAGATATTTCTTCCACATCCGCTTGCCTTCCAGCTCTACGGCTGCGCCGCGCAGGATCACCGGCCGGATTTCGCTGCGGTACTCCGCTAAATGCAGTGCTGTGCAGCGGGTGTAATCGACGCCCATTAACAGCACAGAGCCTTTCAGCTCATATAACCGAGCGGCCGGGGATTCCTCCGACAGCGGAAAATGCAGCGATTGATGATTGCAGAGCAGCTTTGCGTATTTGCCCCAGGCGACATAAGCGCAGTTGGGATGATGGGAAACAACGATCCCCTCGCGCCGCCGCAGATTCTCAACGATCGCCCCCATCCCCCGGGTATCCGATTCTTTTTTATTAAACGCCGGCATTTGTTCGCGCACGGCTTTGATCAAATGTCGTTCAATCGGCGGATTTTCCCAAGCCGAAGGTTCGGTGTTGTCCGAACATTGCATCGCCATCAAAAGCGTACCGGAATACCCGACCGCTTCGATTAAAGCGTTAACGACGGTTTGCGCACCGCCGCAGACATAACCGAACGCGCTGAGCGACGCATGAACTTCCAGGATCATGCCGGCGCCGACGCCAAGTTCTTTGAGCTCTTCTAAAATTTCCTTCTGCGTTATCAGCTGCGATATCGCTTTTTGTGGTGTTTTCATCCGGCCATTCTCCTTCGTTGACTTGCTTTCTTATTATATCACGCAAGCGCACGTTTTATAAAGAGGGCAGCCGACAAAAAGGAAGCCCTTACGGACTTCCTTTCATCAATTCGACAAAGAACAGCGGAATTCTGTTCAAATGACGACACAATTATGAAAACCGCGGTCACTTTCCGCCTGCGCCAGACGCTGGGCTTCTTCCAGCGGCGTGATCGTCCGGCCGCAGAATCGCAGCCCTTCCTCGCATACCCCGAAGGGCCGGTAGCGCAGCAGTTTGTAGCGGATTTTTCCCTGCAGCCTTTCGTTAACCCCCCGCACGGTCTTCTGATTTTGTTCAGAAAATTCAGGCAGCAGCACCGTGCGGACTTCTTCCAGCTTACCGGCCTCGAGCAGCAGCGTCAGATTATCAAGCACCTGGCGGTTGGACGCGCCGGTGAGCTGACGATGAAAGTTGTCGTCAATGGCTTTCATATCAAGCATCACGCCGTCGCACAGCTGCAGCAGCTCGGGATATTGCCTAAAATCAATCATTCCATTGGAATCGATCAGGCAGGTTTTCCCGGCCGCTTTGACAAGGCGGAAGAATTCCGTCAGAAAATCGGCGTAAAGCATACATTCCCCGCCGCTGACCGTAATCCCCTGAATAAACGGGAAGGTTTCCGCAACCCGGTCCAATAACGCTTCCGGCGTCAGCTCGCTGACCTTGCACGAAGCATGATGGGGACAGACATGGATGCATTGATCGCAGCCCACGCAGCGGCTTTCCTCCCACACGACTTTCCCCGCGCGCAAAGTCAGCGCTCCGGCCGGACAGCCGGCGACGCACTGGCCGCAATGATCGCAGATCCGCCAGGTTTCGGGATTGTGGCAATACGCGCAGTGCAGCGGACAGCCTTGGAAAAAAATTGCGCAGCGGTTGCCGGGACCGTCGACGTTGGAAAAGGGAATGATCCGATTGATCAGCGCCTTCATTGTTCCCGCTTTTCCACCCGGCGGTCGAGCGCGTTGCCTTTATCACGGGCGCCCTGACCGAAAATGCTGACATTGTTCAGCGACTGCTTGTGCTGATCGAGCTTCGCCAGTTCGCTTTTCTTAACCAGATAGCCGGTCACGCGGACGACGTCGTTATTCTCAAGATAGCCGGAGAAATAGCGCATTCCGCTTGCCATTGCGCCTTTGATGATATCGCCCAGGGCTTCCGGAGTGTTCAGCCACGTTTCCTCAAATTTAAAGATATCGCCGATCCCGGTCGGGAAAAAGCCATGCATCCGGGCAGCGTGCTGAATCTGTTTCAGCATGCCCGGTTCTGCGCCGACCGGAATCCGCGCGCCCGGAGAGTTCTCGCGGCCGTCGGAATCGATCCCAACCTGCGCGTGCAGACGGAAGTGGTGATCAGTGCAATCACAATAGGCCGAGGTAAAACCCGCGACCAAATCGCTTAAGCGTTGTAAAATCTTGACGCCCAGATCATCCGCCTGAACGTTGTTGCCATAACCGCGCCGCGGATCCTCGATCCCCAACAGGTGGTTAACGCATTCCGCCAGCCCGACCATGCCGAACATCCCGGTGAAATTCTCAAGCTTGACAAAGCCTTCGGTGACTAAGAAATTGGCTTTGAAGAACGCACTGGTTTCAACAATGAAACGGATCCGGTCTTCCATCATTTCCAACATGATCTGCACATAGCGCGGCAGCACGTTATCCAGGAAATCCTGCGGATCCTTCGCCTTCAGCGAGCATTCATACAGCCGGATCCGCGGCAGCGTGAACCCGCCTCCGCCAATCTTCAGACCATTGTAACAGGAAGCGATCGCGTAGTTCTCGCCCCATTCGCGCGTAAACATCGCGTGGTTGGCAAACGACGGCTTGGCAGTTTTCAGCATGCACAGCGCGCAGCGTTTCAGAAAATCGTCGCTGGTCTGCTGCGGATCGTATTTCAACGTCAGATTCGGCATCGCGCACTGCATTTCTTCCGTCAGCTCCAGAATCAATTCGCCGGTGCGGCTCGCCTGCGGCCCGAGATCGGCATGCACAAAGGAATCGGTCAGCGTGCGGTCGATGTGCAGCAGAAACATCTTCAGAATCTGTTTCGCCCGCTGCGGTGTTTCTTTCAGAACAAACGGCTCCAGCAGCTCGTCGAGATTGCCCAGATACACTGGAAACGAGGTGATCGAAGGCACATGATGGTACATGATCAGCAAAGCGTTGGTCGCTTCCAACAGATCCTGCGGCGGCGTCAGACCGAGAAACGGGGAACCCTTTTCCATCAGCTGCTTATAATCCGGACAGATGTAGCGCGGACGGTAGGGTGCCAGACCTTCGCCCAGATCGCAGAAAATGCCTTCGCGCTCACCCTGAAGATATTCCGGGGACCGCTGCAGCGTGTCGTCCATGTTTTCCGCCAGACGGGCTAAGGCAAGCAGCTGTTGTTGGTAAGTCAGAGTTTCGTCACGAATAATATTCAATACTTCTTCCATCATCGTTCTCCTTTTTCTTTCTTTATTAAAATTGGATTTCGCTTGCGGCCGGGCCGCAGAATATCGAAAGAGAAGGTTAAACCTGGTTCAGATCCAGCCAGCGGCAATGCAGCCGGCTGCGCCATAGCGTGAGCGCCTGCCGGTTCAGCAAGGGGCTGACGGACAGCGGATCGCTTAAGGTCAGCGCCGCCCCGGCCGCCGCGCATTCCGCCGCGTCCGCAATCGAAGCGCCTTGGGTGCGTAAGGAAACATAGACCGCAAAGAAGCAGTCGCCCGCGCCGGTCGTGTTGACCGGTTCAAGCGGATCGAGCGTCATCAGAAGCCGTTGTTGTCCCGTTCCGACTGCCGTTCCCTGCGCGCCCAGCGAAAGCACGGTTTCCTCAACGCCCTGTTCCACGAACCAATCCAGAGCGGCGCGGATCTCTGCAGGCGTTTGGATCGCAAATCCGCACAGCCGTTCCGCTTCCGCCCGGTTCGGCTTGAAATAGGTCAGCCGGCTTAGAACCGGCCGGGCTTTTTCGCTTTTGGACGCGCTGAGCGGATCCATGGCCAGCGGACAAGGGGCCTGATCGGCGATCCAGTGGATCAGCCCAGGATTCAGATTGGTATCCCAGATCAACAAATCCTCGGGTCGAAGCGAATTCAGCACCGGACGCAGACAAGCTTGATCGAGTTGGTTAAGAATCGTCATGTCCGCAATCGCGCTGTGCAAATCATGATCAGGATCCAGAATCGCCAGAAAGGCCGAGGTTCGCTGATCCGGAAGGGATTGAACCCAGCGCATGTCTACGCCGCACGCCTGTCCCTGTTCGAGGATCCAGCGGCCGAAACTGTCGTCGCCGACCACACTGACCAGACTGACATTCTCGCCTAACCGCGCCAGATTTTCTGCCAGATTGCGGCCAACGCCGCCCAGCATGGTCCGGATCGTTCCCGGATTGGAATCCTGCGGGCGCAGCGGATCATCGGCAATTCCCATGATATCGACGTTGGCCCCGCCGATGACGACAAAGCGGCTCATTTCTGCAGACTGCGGTTATGTTCTTCCTGCATTTGCTTTAATTCCTGCTCCTGCAGCGCAACCGCTTTCTCCGCGACAATTTTCTGGGCGAACGCTCCGGACGCCATTTTCAGTGCCAGATTATCGAAGGAAATCTGTTCCGGCGGCGCTTCGAGGGCCAGCTGCGGATCAATTTCCGCGGCCGCTTTCTTCAATTCGTATTCCTGCTGCGTACAAAACAGGTTATACGCGTTGCGCGTGCCGCTCAGATGAGCCTGGTACAAAATACCGACGCGGACCTCCTTGATCGTCACGACCTGCTTGAGAATGGTGATGGCGACCAGATAGGCCAGATGCACGCGGTTGTATTGCTTCTTATGCGGCGCCGGAATCAGATTCAGCTTGACGTAATTGTTGACCATGGCCGGGGTGATGATCTTTTCGTGACTCCGGCCCAGAAGCAAATCCAGATACCGGTCCATCAGCGTCATGACCTGGTCCATATACAAGTCGATATCCGGCAGTTCCTCCCACCGGGGAAGATGGACGGCGTTGAGCTGCTGCGCCCACTCTTTCATTTCCTGTTCAGATTGTTTCATTTGTTGACCTCACTCTTTATTTTGTCTTCCGCACTTCTTCCTTGTTCAAAAGCAGCGGAAACAAGAAGGTGAAAATCCCTGACGGCGCGACCGGAAGAAAAAAGCAAGCCGGAAAGGCCGCGGGTTTTCGACATCTTCATTTTATCATAGAACGGCGGCCGGTTGGTTACAAATTTCGTCGTTTTCCGCTCGGGTTCGATGGACTTTCAAGGCTGAGTTCACTATAATATATCCGTTATGGTAAAAATAAAGCGAGGAAATCAACCATGGAGAACCCTGTATTAATGTTGGGCGGACTGTGTCTGGACCGGTACTGCCTGCTGAGCCAGTTTCCTGTCAAGGGCCAGGATACGCTGATTCAGGATACGTTTGAACGGATTGGCGGCTGTCCGATCAACGCCGCGTTCACCTTAAAAAAATTCGGACTGGACCCGGTTTTATATTCCGCGGTCGGCGCGGAGTCGATCGAAAAAGTCCAGGCTTTTTTTCACCGCAATGAACTGCCGGCGGACGGACTGTTTGTGATCGAGGATCAAAAGACGGGTTTCTGCATGATCTTGTTGGATGATCAGAAGGAACGAACGTTTATGACTTACCGCGGGTGCGAAGGGATATTTGATCCGGCACGGATTCCGGCGTTGAATTACCGGGCCTGCTGCCTGACGGGACTGTATCTGATCTATGGAACAGACAGTGAAAACGCCGTCGCGTATCTGCACACCTTCGGCGCCGACCGGGAATTATTCTTCGATCCGGGGCCTTTATGCGATCAGATCGATCCGGACCTGTTGGAAAAAGCGATGCGCTTATGCACGCACCTGAAGGTTAACGAAGAGGAGCAAAGACTTCTGGAACAGACGCTGGGCCGGCCGCTGACGGCTTATTTCCAATACCGCATGCGGGCCGTCGTCGTAACCTGCGGTTCGCGGGGTGCGCAGCTGATCCAACCGGAACAAACGCAAAGCTTCCCGGCTCTGCCGATTAAGCTGGCGGATTCCAACGGCGCCGGCGACGCTTTTTTCGCAGGGTATGCCGCGTCGGTCCTGCAGGGAAAACCTCTCGCTGAATGCATGCGGATCGCTTCCGCGTGCGGAGCGTTGACAGCCATGACGCTGGGGCCGCATGCCGAAGGCGGCTTAAAAGAGATCCTGCAGCTGCTGCAGGATGCCTGAATTTCCTGTTAACTTGGGATTTCCGTATGATTTCGCGTGAGAAAAGCTGTCCACCGCGCGGCTTTTCTGGTAAAATAAAAACGGAAGAATTAAAAGATAGGAAAAAGGAGAGATGAAGATGAGCAACGAGCTTTCCCATACGATTAAGCTCAGAATTCAGGCGCTGGCCAAAGAACAGGGAATGTCCCTCTACCAGCTGTCCCAGATCAGCGGCATGACTCAGTCGACGGTCAATAATCTGATGAATCGGGAAACGAGTTCCCCGACGATCGCCACGATTAAACGGCTGTGCGACGGATTGGGAATTACCCTGGCGGAGTTCTTCGACACGGACGATTTTATGGAGCTGAAAACCAAGCCGACGCCGAAGGAAAAAAATAAAGAAAAGAAATAGAAAAAGCTGCTTCCTGATCCAGTCTTCGGATGGTTCGGGAAACAGCTTTTCTTTTTAAAGCTTATTTTTAGTTTTGACTTTTCAATTCCTTGGATAACGAGACTGCTTGCCGGACTGCCGGGTCTTACAATTCCCGGCCGATAACCTTGGCAATCGCACGGCCCTTTTCGATCAGAGAGGCGAACTTCGCCGGCTTCAGCGACTGCGCCCCATCGCTCCACGCGCATTCCGGACAGGCATGGACTTCGATAATCAGACCGTCCGCTCCGGCCGCGATCGCCGCTAAGGACATCGCTTCCACCAGCTTCCAATCCCCGGTCGCATGCGACGGGTCGATGATGATCGGCAGATGCGTGCGTTCTTTGATGATCGGGACAACGCTCAGATCCAGCGTGTTGCGCGTGTATTTCTCAAATGTCCGGATGCCGCGTTCGCACAGGATCACGTTCTTGTTGCCGCCGGCCATGATGTACTCCGCCGCCATGATCCATTCCTCGATCGTGTTCGCCAGCCCGCGCTTTAACAGCACCGGCTTGTCAATCTTGCCCAGCGCTTTTAACAGATCGAAGTTCTGCATGTTGCGCGCTCCGACCTGAATCAGATCGACATGTTCGACAAATTCATCGATCTTATCCGCGCTCATCAATTCGCTGACGATCGGCAGACCGGTCTTTTCCCGCGCCTTGGCCATTGCAAGAATGCCTTCGGTGCCCATTCCCTGGAAAGCGTAAGGCGAGGTTCTCGGCTTGTACGCGCCGCCTCGTAACATCACGCCGCCGGCGTCTTTGACCTGTTGGGCGATGTCGCAGATCATTGCCTCGCCTTCGACCGAGCAGGGACCGCCGATCACAACGATCTTCTCCTGACCGCCGACCTTGACGCCGCTGACGTCGATGACGGAATCTTCCGGATGGAACAATCGGTTGGCCTTTTTATAAGGAGCCTGAACCCGGGTCACTTCCTTGACGCAGGTAAAGCTTTTCAGCCAGTCGACGTCCAGCGCGGTCGTATCGCCGACCAGTCCCAGAACGATATAGTTGGCGCCCTCGCTGAAATTGAGTTCCAGTCCTTTTTTCTCCAGCTGATTCATCAGTCGCTGCAGTTCGTTGCGGTCACAATCTTTTTTTACGGTTAAAATCATACGTTTTCTCCTCTTTTCCGTTAAAAAATAAAAAACATCAAATTCGCTTTGATGTTTTGTTGAACCAATATAACGCGAAAATTCCAAGGAATCTTGGGTTACATTGGTCTATCGATAATAATAATAAGAGTGGTTCAGATTGAATTTAAACATGGAATATCACTCCTTGACTCTTAGTTTACATGACTTTCAGTTTGAAAGCAATACTTTCATTTGTTTTTTACAGGATTTTTACATTTTCAGATTTTCTGTCTGTCCGGCAGGCTTTGGCGGCCCGAGCTTACAGAAACCATTCCGGCTGACGGGGTTGTTTCATCTTCTGCTGGAAAACAAGCCGTGCCGGATAATAGAGCGCCGGCGGAAACTGCCGCGCACCGGCCGGACAGACTTGGATACAGGCCGTGCAGGACACGCAGCGAGTCTTATCCGTTAAGCGTGGTTGAGCAGGATCAATCGCCTGAACCGGACAGACCGCAGCGCAGCGACCGCAGCGAAGACAGCGGGAATTCGTTTGGGGTTTCAGCGGCAGCGCCGTAATTTTCCGGTACGGACGCTGACCGGGAACCGGGGAAGTCATCGGATGGGCGGCATCCAGCCCCTTTTCAAGCAAGGCTTGGGCGAAGCTGGCAATTCCGGCAGCATCAGCGGCATCCGGCCGGCCGTTGGCAACGGCGGGAAAAATCGAATGCTGCGCAACGACCGCGGCTGCGCCGACGACGGTGAACCCGCCAGCCTCCAGGGCATCGCTCAGTTCCAGCAGCGCATCCTCATAGGCCCGGTTGCCATAGACGACGACCGCCACCGCCGGCGTGTCCCGGCCTTGAATCTGATCCATCCAGGCTTTGAAAAACGCCGGCAGTCTTCCGGAAAAAACGGGAAAAGCCGCGATCAGACAATCCTGCGGTCCCAGACTGGCGCTTTCGTTCAAGTTCAGATCCCGCCGCGGCAGTCCCAAACCGGCACACAGCTGATCGACGACTTTAGCCGTCGTCTGCGAGGCGCTGAATTTCATTGTGACTAAACGCATTGAACTTCCTCCTTTATCCGCTTACCGGATTTTACAAAAAAGACGGAGATGAACGTCCTCCGTCAGAGTGCAGGCTGCAATGGTTAGCGGTATTCTTTAACCTTCCCCTGATGATTCACAAAGATCAGCGAAATGCCAAGGCGGCTTTTCATGTAATCGCTCAGCTGTTTCCATTCCTGCTTGGAGGAAATCTTGGATTCCATCAGAATCGAATATTTGGCGATATCCGGATCCATCCTTTTGATCAGCGAGTACATCTTCGAATTAAACGTCTGCTTCTTGCCGCGTTTTTCATAATCAACCTCAATCAGCCATTTTCCTTCCGGCGTCTGCACGAGGTAGGCGTCTTCCAATTCTTCGTAAGTCAGTTTTTTCTTATCCAGCCACGTCTGCAGAGACTGGGTCATATACGCTTTGTTAAATTTAGCTTCCAGCTTTCCGGTCTTGGGATTCCGCTTCAGACCCGGGGTTTTCTTCAATGTGGATCCGGCTTTGCGGCCGCGTTTTTTCGGAATATACGCGCTTTCACGGCTGTCCAGGTCATTCAGGTAATAACGAATCTTCATCTTTGTGCTGACATTTTTCTTGCCCGTCGGCGCAACGATCATTTCATCACCGCTGAGCATGCACTGGCGCATCGCGCTGCAGCAGGTAATCAGCGTCGCGTTGCCTTCGTTCAGCTTGCCCATCAGTTCTTTTGCCGAGCATTCCAAATAAGAATCGCCGGCTTGAGCCGCCGTGGTTTTCAGGTTTTCAATCAGCGATTTGTAATCTGTGATTTTAGCTCCCATTCCATTACTCCTTTAATTATAATTAACGCCAGGTAAATTATATCAGCAACCCCTATAATTGAAAATAACAAATTACAATAATTGTTCTGTTTTTACATAGAGAAAAGACTAAAAAAGTGACAGTCGTCACTTTTTCAGCCTTTCCTCTCAATTTAAAAAGTGCTTTTCAAATCATTTTAATCTTTTTCTCCGAATTTCCTCTGAATTTAATCCTTTAAGCTCGCGGAAATAAATACTATTTCATCATTTGACAAGTTTTATTCCGTTCATCTTCATCAAACCGGATAAAAAATTCATGTAAGGACAGATCCAGAGCGCTTGCCAGCGCAAAGCAATCCTGCAGTGTCGCTTCCTCCTCCTTCCGTCTCAGCCGTTCCATCCAGTCGGGAGCTTGCCGGGCTTTGCGGCATAGCTCAGCCTCATCCATGCCCGTCTGGCGCATAACCTCCTTCAGCAGCATGATCGTCCAATCCTTTTCCACTGTGTTTTTTTCGTGCATTCGCAATACCTACCTTTCTTTGGAATTCATGTCTCCATAATTAATATTGCGGAAAAATCCAAAATGCCTTCCAAAAACGTTAAAAAAGTTAAAATTTTTCGTTTTTTACTGAAAAAGCCGCACAATTTAACCTGTGCGGCCGGTATGCAGCTTATTTCAGATGGCTGTCCATCCAGTTCAGCGTTTCAGAATAGGAGCGTTCACGATGCGATGGCTTGCCGAAATGGTTCAGGCCATGGTGATCGCCGTCGAAGCAGACAACGCGGGTTTCCACGCCTTTGTCCATCAGCGCCGTGATCATCTGCAGACCATCGGACAGATGACAGCGGAAATCCGCCAGCGGCTGGATGAACAGCGTCGGCGTCACAGCGTTGCACGCGTATTTGAGCGGCGAACGATCCCAATAGGTCTGCGTTTTCTCAAAGATCGAGCCGCCCATCTGATCCGGAACAAATTCCATACTGATGTCGGACACGCCGTACATCGAAACCCAGTTGACAACGGAACACTGGCTGGAAGCCGCCTTAAAGCGATCGGTATGACCGATGATCCAGTTGGTCATATAGCCGCCGTAGGAAACGCCGGTCACGCCCATCCGCTGCGGATCGATTTGCGGATAGCGCTTGAGCACTTCGTCAGTGAAGTTCATAATGTCTTCGTAATCGACGGTGCCGTGCTTTTCCCGGATTTCCGCGAATTCATTGCCGCGGCCGTCGGAACCGATCGGATTGCAGAAGAAGACGAAGTAACCGGCCGACGCCCACGTCTGCATGTCGATGCCGAACGTTCCGTGGTACGCCCCCTTCGGCCCGCCGTGAATTGTCAGAATTGCCGGATACGTCTTTTCCGGATCAAAATCAACCGGCTTCATGATCCAGCCGTCGACATCCCAATCATGGCTGGCGATGGTCAGCGGTTCGCATTCGCTGACCGATTTCGTCTGTAAGAACGAATGATTAAAATCGCTGAGGCAGCGGACTTCCCGCGTTTTCAGATCGATCATCCAGACTTCGTCAAACTCCGTTCCCTGTTTGCCGGAGATGACCGCCTGATCACCATGGATGTCAAAGCTGCCGATATCGCCGTTCCAGTCGGACATCTTCTTTAATTCGTTATCGGCGCCGAAACAGAACAGATTATTCGAAACGCGGTCGTTGCCGTTGATCCACAGCGCGCCGTCTTTCGGCTTGGCAAGATAGTAGGACAGATCCGCTTCCGCTAAGAGTGTCAGCGTGCCTGAAGCCGGATCGAGCTCATAGAAATTCGGATGTTCGTTCTGTCCCCAGATCTCGCCCTTGGCGGCGCAGAACAGAACCCGGCTGCCGTCAGTTGCGACATTCTGGCTGCGGTTGCCGAAGCCTTCGTTGACGTAGACCTGGCGGTTTTCACCGGTATTCAGATCGTAGCACCAGACGTCCTTCTGCAGTTTGGTGCGCAGCGTGTACGCACAGCCGGAATAATAGATTTTCTGATCGATGACGGCGCTGGCTTCCACCTGAAATAACGGATCGCTGCACGGGGTCAGCTCCGCTTTTTTCTCATCGTAGAGAAACAGCCGCGTGCGCATTTTGCTGGTAAAGCCCGGCGTCCCGTTGGACCAGAACGGGGTTTCGTCCAGGACGTGGAACTCGGCGTTCTTTTTCTTATCCTCGGCAACCTGCTTGCGCTCCTCGGCGCTCATCTTATAATAATCCGGCAAATTCGCGTCGCAGCGGGCCGTGACCAAATACAAGCCATCCTTAATCTTTTCCAGCTTTCCCGCCTGAATCGGCAGCGTGAACGCCTTGACCGCCTCGCCGCCATCGAGCCGTAAACGGTAAACGCCGGTCAATTCCTCGCCGGCCTCGGCGCGCTTTTGATCCGCCGGATCGCGCAGCGATAAAAACATCAGCGTGTTCGCGTCGTCCCATAAATAGCTGCTTTCCTTGCCGAAGCTGGTCAGCTGACGGAATTCCCCGCCCTCGGCGCGGGCCCAGATTGTAAAGTCATAGCCGTCTTGTTCGTTGCAGGACTTGACGACAACGGCGATGTGCCGGCCGTCGGGCGAAAAGGTCACCTCGCTTAAGCCGCGAAGTTTTCTAAAATCGTTCAGTTCAAATTTTTCCATTCGAGTATCTCCTTCTGATCCTCAGTTTACAATGGGATGAAAGCGATGTCAATTTGAATCAGCCGACTTTCATTTATTATCATTTAATTTTCAAAGGGTTAGCGCAGCGGCCGGTGCAGCGCTAGAAAGGAATCGGCCAATTCCGGATCGAATTGAGTTCCCCGGCCTTCTTCAATCCGGCGCAAAACCTCCCGCGGCGGCAGCGGGTCATGATAGCGGCGGCGGCAGATCATCGCGTCGTAGGCATCCGCCAGTGCCAGCACGCGGGCCTCCTCGCAGATCTCCGACGTTTTTAACCCAACCGGATACCCGCTTCCATCCCAGCGCTCATGATGCTGCAGAATCATCGGCGTCAGATCGTTCAGCGGCGTCGGACTGACCAGCCGCGCGCCCTCGGCCGGATGATTGCGCATCTGCCGCCATTCCTGCTCGTTCAGGCGGCCCGGTTTTAACAGCACGGCGTCAGGCGTCGCCAGCTTGCCTAAGTCATGCAGCAGCGCCCCTTCTTTTATTCTACGGCAGCGATCCTCGGACCACGCCAGCTCCCGGGCCATTTCATAAGCGAGCCGGCTGACGCGCAGACTGTGGCGGCAGGTTTCCAGATCCCGCAAACGCAGCGCGGACAAATAGGCTTCGATGAACGCCTGCCGCGGCGATGTATATTTCATATGCGATCCCGTCCTTCTTTTTCAGCAGTATGGACTAAAGACCGCGGCTTAAACTAACATTCAAAAGAAAGATACGCTTAAAATATGATCTTTTCTCGGTCTAAGCAGACAGACACATGCATACCAGAAACATTCCAGGCAAAAAAGCGATGAAAAAAAGATACGCCGGCAGAGAAAGGGAGGGCCTCTGACCGCGTATCGATTTAACAATATTATTTTATCATAGCCGTCTTGATTTTCGAGGCAATGTTTTTCCTGAATGAAAAGGAAAAATGGACGCAGAAATCAGGATCGGCCGCAATTTCATTTTTCCCGTTGCCGCTCTTCCCTCTCTTTAGGCTACACAAAAAGCGGCCGCAGCCGCTTTTAACTTCGCTTTACTCAGCTTTTATTTCTGATGCGCCAGAACCATTTTTTCCAGCTTTTCCAATCCCGTCTGCAGCTGGGCGCGCGGACTGGCCAGATTCAGCCGTTCGAAGCCCAGATAGTCCTCGCCAAAGAATTTGCCTTCGGACAGATAGACGTGACCTTCCTCGATGCAGGTCTGGTTCAGTTTCTCCCACTCGATGCCGCAATTCCGCATATCGAGCCAGAAGAAATACGTCCCCTCCGGTTTGCGCGTTTTGATCATCGGCAGCCGCGTGCGGAAGAACTCGTCGGCGTAATCCCGGTTGGCCTTGATATATTCCAGCAGCTGATCCATCCAGTCCTCAGAGAACTGATAGGCAGCCTTCATCGCTTCCAGCGCGAAGATATTGATGCTTGCGATGCCGACGTTGACAGCTTCAGCCTTAAACGCTTGGAACAGCTCCGGATTTTTAATGATCACGCCGGAGATTTTCAAGCCGGCCAGATTAAACGACTTCGTGCAGGAAACGCATGCGATCGTATTCTGACGGGTGTAGTCGTTGATGTTGATGATCGGCGTAAACTGGCCGTCAAAGACGAAATCGGCGTGGATTTCATCGGCGATGATCTTCAGCTGATGCTTCTCGCAGAACGCGGCGATCTGTTCCAGCTCCGTCTTCGTATAGACGCGGCCGGTTGGATTCTGCGGATTGCACAGAATGAAAATCTTCGTCTGCTCGTCAATTTTCTTCTCCATGTCCTCAAAGTCCAGCGTATAATAGCCATCCTCTTCGTGCATCGGACACAACGTCGGCACGCGGCGGTTGGACAGCGTCTTGTCGACAAATGGTTCATAAGCCGGGGTCGGAATCAAAATCTTATCGCCTTCCTGGCTGAACAGCCGGATTGCGGCGGACACTGAATACATGACGCCCGTTGACATCATCATCATTTCCGGATCCGCACCGTATTGATAGCGGCGGTTAAACCAGTCCGCCATGACCTGCGTATAAATCGGACCGCGTTCCGTATATCCGTAAGCCGGGCACTCCATGCGCTTTTTCAACGCGGCCTGGATCGGATCGGAAACCGCGAAATCCATATCCGCGATCCACAACGGCGTCACGTCGGGAATATCCAGCGTTTCCTGTACGACATACCATTTTGTGGCGTCGGTATGACTGCGGTCGGTCACTTGATCAAAATTATATTTCATATTTATTCACCTCTGCTCTCCCAGTTTAGCATAATTTATTCAAGAATGGTAGCTTGCCTGCGAGTTTTTAAGTCAAAATCAAAAAGGGAGAATGAAATTCATTCCCCCATCGCCTGCGTCAGTTCACTCAGCGTCTGATCGAGCTGAGCCTCGTCAAAGCGGCCGCTCTTTAACAACATATAGCCTTTCATCAGCGCGATATTCAGGCGTTCCGCCTGCTCTGCCGGCCAGGTTTTCAAATCCAGCTGATCTGCGCGGCGCAGAATCGCGGCGACCTGCTCGGCCTTGGCAAACAGCTGATGTTCCTTCATCACTTCGCCAAACAGCGTTTCCAGCGTCCACAGACGGTTGTGCTCGGTCACGAACATCTTGATCGGATCAAAGTGCCAGTGCGCCTGTTCACCCGCGCTTAAAATCTGCTTCATCTCTTCATCGCTGAGCTCGTCCATCAACATAAACGAAATATCAAACCGTGTGCAGTCCTGATTGCTGGCAGGCTGCCGCTGCAGGATCTCTTCGACCGTCATCTTCAGCATGCCGTCGTCAAGCAAACCCAGCTCGATGTTCATCGGGGCGGTGATTGTCTCTAAAATATGTTGATCGACATCGTCGATGTTATAACAATAAATCGCTTTCTTCATAGTTTCATGCCTCCAGTGGTTTGTATTATACCCGAAGCTGGAAAGAATATCCAATCCTAAACTCAAAAATTTATTTTTTTACCCTGGAAAGCACTTTCGGTTTCCCGACGCTCTTACAATGAATAGAACCTGCGGATTAACGGCGGTAAACCCAGCGGCCCTCGACCATCGTCGCGCGGCACTGCCACTGCTTGTCAAACAGCGCCAGATCGGCATCCATTCCGGCTGCCAGGCGGCCCTTACGATTCCCCGCCTGAGCTAAGGAAGCCGGGTTCACGCACGCCATCTGAACCAATTCGCACGGTGTGCAGCCGCACATCTCGCCCATCATCCGCACCGCGTCGTTCATCCCGATCGCCGATCCCGCGCGCCGGCCGGTTTCCACTACCTGAACATGCTGGCCGTGCTTGCGGCAATGCAGTCCGCTGAACTCGAAGTCGCCGTCCGGCATCCCTTTGCCCAGCATCGCGTCGGTGATCAGCACCAGCCGCTGAGGGCCGAAATGTTTCCACGTCATCCGCACAACCTCGGGATCGACATGGAAGCCGTCCGCGATCAGCTCCGCCTTCATCCCTTCCTCTAAAAACGCGCCCGTAACCGTGCCGGGATCGCGATGCAGATGCTGACTCATCGCATTGTACAAATGGGTGAAGCCGGCAGCCCCGGCAAGACTGGCGCGGTGAACGTCGGCGCTGGTCGCGTTGGTATGGCCGACCATCACGGTGATTCCCGCCTGCACTGCGGCCTGGATCAAGCTGTCCATGCCTGTCCGCTCCGGTGCAACCGTCATCACTTTCAAGCGTCCCTGAGCCGCTTCAACCATCTCCAGCAGTTCCTTTAACGACGGATCGCGCAGATACCGTTCATCCATCAGCGCCTTATAATCCGGGCTTAAATACGGACCTTCCGAATGAATGCCCAACATCGCGGCCCCCGGCAAGTCCGTGACCGCCGCCAAACCGCGCAGAATTTCCAGCAGCCTTTCGTGCGAAACGACCGTCAGCGAAGCCATGAAGGCCGTACAGCCATCCATCGCGACATTGCGGCTGAGCGCTTCGGCCGCCTCAGCCTTCCCGCTGATCAGATCTTCCCCGGCCGCACCGTGGATGTGGATGTCGATCAAGCCCGGCGTCAGCATCAACCCTTCCGCGTCGATGACCTCGTCCGCATTCTCCGCCTGCGACGTCCATTCGGCTTCCGGCATCAACGCAACGATCTTTCCCTCCTCGACCAGCACCGCGCCGCAGGGAATCTCGCGAAATCCGTCGGCGATCACCTGGGCGTTATGGATCAGCGTTTTCACAGCGTACCGCCTTCTTCCAGCAGTTTCCGGGCTTCTTCCATAATCTTGATCGACGAGGAAGTGCCGAAACGCGTCGCGCCCGCTTTCTTCATTTCCAGCAGCGCCGCTAAGGAACGGATGCCGCCGGCCGCCTTGACCTGGACGTCCTCGCCCGCTTCATGCTTCATGATGAACACGTCCTTGGCTGTCGCCCCGGCCGGGCCGAAACCGGTTGAGGTCTTGATGAAGTCCGGCTTCACCTCGCGCGCGATCTGCGCCAGACGGATGATTTCTTCCTCGCTCAGATAGCATGTTTCAAAGATGACCTTGCAGATCTTGCCGTATTGGTGACACAGCCGCGTAATCCGATCCATCTCCTTGCGTACCAGATCCCAGTTGCCGCTTTTCAGCTCCGTCAGGTTGACGACGTAATCGATCTCGTCTGCGCCCTGGCGGATGGCATGCTCCGTTTCCAGCAGCTTGATATTCAGTTCAGTCTGACCCAGCGGAAAGCTGATCGCCGCCCCGACATGCACGCCGCTGCCCTTTAAGGCATGATGGCACAGCGTCACCTGGCAGGAGTTGATCGCGATCATCTTGAAATGATAATCCCGGCACTCCTGGCAAACCTCCAGCACTTTCTGTTTTGTCGCGTCCGGCTTGAGTATCGTATGGTCGATCATCCCGGCCAATTCGCGCAGCTGCGCCTCTAACTTTTCTTCCATCTTCCTGTTCCTCGCTTTCTTTTCAATCTTCGTTCTGTCTGCTTTCATTATAACGAAGCGCTTTCATGAATGCCAGTATTATTCATAGATTGACACAATTTTCAGAATAAAAAATCCCATCCTCCTGACATTGGAAAATGGGATTGTTCCTCAGCGCTGCCGCGTGATATAGTCCTGAACGTTATTCGTCTTGTAGACGCAGTTGGAATTCTGATCCACGACGACCAGCGTCGGCGCCTGCATGATCGAGAAGCGTTCACTGAGCTGCGCCTGTTCCTGCGCGTCGATCAGCTCATAGGCGATCCCGGCTTTCTCCAGCAGCCGGCCCGCCATCTTGCAATTCGGGCAGGTCTTCGTCGTAAACAACAGGACACGGCCTTCCGCGGAAGAAGACGGCACACTCTTTTCCTCACGGCTTTCCGGCTGAACCGGCGCTTCTTTCAGCGCCTGACGGCCTTTCAGCACAGAATGACCGATATCATAGACCTTGCGTTCCTTGTATTCCTGCGTCTTGCCGGCATTCCAGTTCTGAACCGGCCGGTAGTAACCTGTGATCCGGCTGTAAACCTCGGTTGTACGGCCGCAGATCGGGCAGACATACTGCTCGCCCGCGATATAACCGTGGTCTTTGCAGATCGAATACGTCGGAGACAATGTATAATAAGGCAGTTTATAATTCTGGGAAATCTTGCGGACTAAGGAAGCGGCGGCTTTCCAGTCCGGCAGCTTTTCACCTAAGAAAGCATGGAAGACAGTACCGGATGTATACAGCGTCTGCAGCTCATCCTGAACGTCCAGCGCCTCGAAGATATCCTCGGTATAGCCGACCGGCAAATGCGAGCTGTTGGTGTAATACGGCGTGTTGCCTTCCTCCGTTGCGGTGATGATGTCCGGATACAGCTGCTTGTCATGCTTGGCCAGACGATAGGTCGTCGATTCCGCCGGTGTGGCTTCCAGGTTATACAGATCGCCGTATTCTTCCTGGTACACGACTAACCGTTCGCGCATGTGGTTCAGCACTTCTTTGGCGAATTCCTGCGTTTCCTTATGCGTCAGATCGGCGCGCAGCCAGGCCGCGTTCAGTCCAACCTCGTTCATGCCGATCAGTCCGATCGTTGAGAAATGATTGTCAAACGATCCGAGGTACCGGCGCGTATACGGATATAAGCCTTCATTGAGCAGCTTGGTGATGATCTGACGCTTAACCTTCAGCGACCGCGCGGAAATGTCCATTAAGCGGTCCAGCCGGGCGTAGAAATCATCTTTGTCCTTGGCCAGGTAAGCGATGCGCGGCAGGTTGATCGTCACGACGCCAACCGAACCGGTGCTTTCGCCGCTGCCGAAGAAGCCGCCGGACTTCCGCCGCAGTTCGCGCAGATCCAGCCGCAGACGGCAGCACATGCTGCGGACATCGCTGGGCTGCATATCGCTGTTGACATAATTGGAGAAATACGGCGTGCCGTACTTCGAGGTCATCTCAAACAACAATTTATTATTTTCGGTATCCGACCAGTCGAAATCCTTCGTGATCGAATATGTCGGAATCGGATATTGAAAGCCGCGGCCGTTGGCATCGCCCTCGATCATGATCTCGATGAAGGCCTTGTTGACCAGATCCATTTCCTTCTGGCAGTCGCCATAGGTGAAATCCTGCGGCTGACCGCCAATAATCGCCGGCTGCTGCGCTAAATCGGAAGGAACGACCCAATCCAGGGTAATGTTGGAAAACGGCGCCTGCGTGCCCCAGCGGCTCGGTGTATTGACGCCGTAGACAAACAACTCGACGCATTTCTTCACTTCATCATAGCTCAGATGATCGACCTTGACAAACGGCGCCAGGTAGGTGTCAAACGAGGAGAACGCCTGCGCGCCTGCCCATTCGTTCTGCATGATGCCCAGGAAGTTAACCATCTGATTGCACAGCGAAGCCAGATGCTTGGCCGGCTTGGAAGTGATTTTGCCCGGCACGCCGCCTAAGCCTTCCAGAATCAGCTGCTTCAGCGACCAGCCGGCGCAGTAACCTGTCAGCATTGAAAGATCGTGCAGATGGATGTCGCCGCTGCGGTGCGCGTTGGCGATCTCCTCGTCATAGATCTCCGAAAGCCAGTAGTTCGCGGTGATCGCGCCGCTGTTGTTCAGAATCAAACCGCCGACCGAATAGGTTACGGTTGAATTTTCTTTCACCCGCCAGTCCGTCGCTTTGACATAGCTGTCGACCAGCTCTTTATAATCGAGGATTGTCGATTTCATATTGCGGATTTTTTCACGCTGCTTGCGATACAGAATGTACGCCTTGGCGACGTCGGAATATCCGGACTGAATCAGAATCGATTCCACGCTGTCCTGAATGTCTTCGACCTGAATCAGATCGTTTTTGATCTTGCCTTCAAAATCCGCGGTCACCCGCAGGGCAAGCATATCGATCACGCTGGGATGATACTGCTTCTGCTGAGCCTCAAAGGCTTTGGTGATGGCCAGTGAAATCTTGCTGATATCAAATTCCGTAATCATGCCGTCGCGTTTTACTACTTTATACATACTTCTCTACCCTTTCTTTCCTCTACAATCCCCGGAGCTCGGTGTCCGGCACCCATGGAAGCAAAATCCTCCGGAACGCTTCCATTTCTTCTTTTGTGCAGGCGTGCAGCCCCGGCTGGATCACCCGCTCGCTATCGACAAACTGCTGCAGAACCAGCTTGCGTGCGCCTTTGATCCATTCGCCCAAGCGCCGCATATCCTCCACGGTATGCAGCTCTCTGACCACCGTCGTTCTGAATTCATACGGGATTTTCCCCCGCATTAACAACGCGACGCTTTTTTCAATCGCGGCCAGATCCAGCTTGGCCAGGCCGACCGTTTCGCCATAGCGTTCGCGGCAGTTCTTTAAGTCCATCGCCACGTAATCGACCAGCCCTTCGTCGATCAGATGCTCTAAGCGGTCTGGAAAACTGCCGTTGGTATCCAGCTTGACCGGATAGCCCAGTTCCTTGATCTGCCGTAAGAAAACCTCGATCCCCGGCTGCAGCAGCGGTTCTCCGCCGCTGATACAAATTCCTTCCAGAATTCCCTGCCGCCGATTTAAGAAATCAAACAATTCTTCCTTGGGAATCTGCGCCATATTTTCCGCCAGAAACACCAGATCGGAGTTCTGACAGAACGGACAACGGAAGTTACAGCCGCCGGTAAACAAGGTACTCGCAATTTTTCCCGGATAGTCAAGCAGCGTCATCTTCTGAATTCCAAAAATTCCTACGCTCTCTAATTCCGGTTCTTCTTCCGCTAAATAATCCAGCGCGTTAGCGACCGCCTTACTTTGCAGCTTCTCAAACAACGCCGCCTCCGCTTCACTCATGTTCTGCGTGATCTGATCCCACCATTGTTGGCGGATCAGATAGATCTGACCGATAATCTCCTTCGCTTTCGCCGTTGTCCGCAGCGTCCGCACGCGTTTATCCGCCGGACTGACCTCAATCGTAACGTAACCGACTTCTTCCAGCCGCTGAACACCTTTGGTGACGGTTCCTTTGTCGTAACAGCCCAGCTGCGCCAGACCGTTCATCGTAATGCCTTCGTTCTCATAAATGAAAATTAAAAACGGAAGCTGACCAGATCCCAGCTGATAGGCGTCCAGGACTTTATCGTAGTATTTTTGCGAACAGCGATATAAAATGGACGAATCCGTTAACAGCCGTCCTGTCTTTTCCATCCCCTCACCTCGATTAGTTGGAAATTCAACTATTAAGATGATAGCACGGATAACCTGGACCATCAAGCCTTGTAAACTTGAATTTTTTATTCAAATTTCGACTGAGTTCACTCAAAAGAACTAAGTCCTTTAACCAAGCCTGTTTGCACAGGTTAGCTTAAACTAAGTTAAAGATAATTTTCATTTTTCCAATTTCTGGATTTTTATGTAAACTTGTTTTCAACCTCATTGACGGTTATTCCATTCCCTGAAAGCCAAAAGAAAAGCCGAGCCTGAGCCCGACCTTTCTCTATCGTTTGTGATAATTACGCCTGTGTTTGTTCTTCGTCATCCTCATCTTCATGCCATTTTCTGCCTAAGTACAGCGTTACGGCATTGATCAGGAAGAAGACAACCATCAACAGCGTCCACTTATCAACCAAGACCATCGGCAGCCGCATGTTTTCGGTCAGGACGAAGACGATGACCGAGATGACAGCCGTTAAGCCCGAGATCCACTTGTAGATTCTCTTGCGCTTCAACTGTTCCGGATCTTCTTCTTCATTCATCGCTACGGTCTGATTCTGATCTTCCTCGTCGTCATCCTCTTTCGAGTGCTTCGCGAAAATCAGGAACAGCGCCGCTAACAAGCCAAGCAAGCTGGCGATCAGGTTGATCAGAGCCCAAGAACCCTTATGGCCGACCTGCGGCTGTTCTGGTTCTTCGATCTCTTCGACTTCCGGTGTCGGTGTTGGAGTTACTTCTCCGCCGCCTTCCGGTGTTGTCGGTTCAACGATCACTTCTTCTTCCGGCTGCGGTTCAGGATTAACTGGACCTGGTCCCGGAGGTACAACTGGTACTGGCGGAATGACTGGTGCTAAGCAAGCCTGCGCTTCTTCATTCCATTCCGTGCCTGCCGGACAGCCTGGGTTAACAGGATCCGGATCTGTTTGATTTGCTGTAAAGGTAATCGTGAAAGTAATATCCTCTGTCAGATCCAGCGCCGTAGTCGGAGCCATCGGACTCCAAGTACCGCCCTGATATCCGTTATTCGGACTTGCCTTCGCAATTTGATCGTCGCTCAGATGAGCAATGCCATCAACCGCATATTCACCATTCTCGTTGACCTTATTCAAGGTAAACGGACCCTGGTTAGCGGTAATCGTACCATTCACTGCGTTGTAGTTTACATGAATCTGATACTTATCCGGAATCTCGTCATGATTTTTATCAGCGCTGTAGTAAACGTTGACGATCATTCCCGCTTCCGTGATTGCTTTGCTTTCCGCATGGGTGTAAACGTAATCTTCGATGTCGATCTTATAATCTTCGCCGTTGATCGTTTCTCCATGCTTTACTGTGACTTCCTTCGCTGTTCCGATTTCAGCCTTCGTCTCTTCATCAATATACTTCACTGTCGCTTGGTATTCATTGATGGCGAATGTCGCTACGAATTTCGTATCTTCATTCAATGCGATTTCTGTTCCCGGTTCTTCTGGTGTCCAGCCTGTCAGATGATAACCCAAATTCGGTTCAACTGTTGCGATCTGATTTTCAGCCAGATAAGCGACTCCGTCCATTGCATATTCATGGTTGGCATTGTATTTCGTCAATACAAATGGTCCCTGATTAGCAACAACTTTACCGTTTACTGCGTCATACGTAACTGTGATTTGATATTTATCTGCGATTCCATCTCCTTCTTCAGGATCTTTCTCACCGATATTATCTGCATCATAGTAGAACGTAATTGTCAGATTTTCAGCTGGCATCGTTCCCGTAATGTTTCCTTCTTCATCTGCCTGCAATGTCGATTCATCAACACTGTCAACTTCGATATTCGACAGAACGAAATTGCCATTTGCATTTTCTGGACCTCTTGGAGATTCAGCTATAGCAGACAGGTAATCACGTTTCTCATCAGTCTTCGTCGTCGTTAGTTCTTCAACAACATTGTTATCAGCATCTCGATAAACATGGGAAACTTTGTAGTTATAGGAGTTGACTGTGTAGTAGACTTTGATGGTGCTGCCGCCTGCGATCTCTGTCGGGATCGTTGTCGGCTCGCTGTGATCGAAGTCATAGCCTGCGTACTTATCTGTGACATTGATGTCTGCGA
>ERZ1106981.518-NODE-518-length-27224-cov-50.025691_pt1 | contig 27224 bp, 28 predicted proteins | sample MGYA00403692_ERZ1106981 | MGnify/ENA primary metagenome ERZ1106981 (study PRJEB35170, sample SAMEA104062431) | human gut metagenome | biome: human gut; feature: human-associated habitat; material: faeces | place: Denmark | collected 2012-06-22 ... | reverse complement strand
AATACGGCGTCGCGAACAATTCTATTTTATCCAGAACATAACAATAAGATACCTCATCTGTGAAGTCAAGTGAAAAGAATCCGTAAGCCGCCTGAAACCGGCGGTCTTTACTGAAACTTACGTCGAAATTCCCGTTTTTCTGCTTCAGCGCTTTGATCAGCTCGATAAGAAAGGCTTCCGAAGGCGGAACCACGCCCTGTTCCTGCATCCACGCCCGCAGGAAAATCCGTTGTTCCGCTTCGCTCAGCGCGAGAAATATTTCCTGGGAAATGACTAGATCCGCGGGATTCAGCTTCGTTTTGACAGCTTCCTTCTTTTTCTGACGACTGCGGTTGCGCGCCTTCAGTTTTCTGACTTCACACCGCTTCTCTGCTTCGCTGAGTTTCGCCAGCTCATGATGCCGCAGCTGATTGCGGCGGTAATCGTCGCTCAGATTGGACTCGTCGATCCCATAGGCAATTTTGTGTCGGTCACAGTATTCCTGCAGCTGCCGTTTCGTCCAGCTTAACAGCGGCCGGACGACGACCACGCCCAGCACCCGGCCTTCTTCCCGGATGCCCAGCACTTCGCACTGCCTTCCGGACTCCTGCTGAAGCAGCGCCGTTTCCAGAAAATCATCCAGATGCTGCGCGATCAGAACGCCAGCTGCCGCTTCCTGAACGGCCAGCCGTGCAAAGAAGGCATACCGTGCCTCGCGTGCCCAGGCTTGAAAGTTCCCGGACGTCTCCTTAACCGGATCCAGCGAATAAAACGGAATCGCATAATTTCGGCAGTAGGCTTCAACGATCTGTTGATCGCGGTCCGCAGTCGGCCGGTGATGATAATTCACATGGGCGCACACAACGCTCACACGATGTCGGCGGCACAAATCCAGAAGCGCCATCGAATCGGGACCGCCGGAAACACCCACGATCCACTTTTTTTCCGCCAGCTGATTCCATCGCATTGTACCGCCTCCTTCCGCTTGAATTCCTGGTTTATTTATTGAACCACAGAAATATTCCGTTGCCAAGCGATTCGCCTGCGACAATCCCGGATTATTGTATAAATTCGGGCTTTTTTTCTGTTTTGAAGTCCAAAATGTGAAAAACCCGCGTCAGCGCTTGCTGACACGGGCGATTAACACGGTCACGTCGTCGGCGCAGCCGGTTTCCTCCATCGCCTGCAGACCGGTTTCAATCCGCTGCAGAATCTGATCCGGATCGCCGCCGCGGATCCACTGATCGAGCACTTGTTTTTCCACGCCGTCGCTGCTCATCACGAAGCAGTCCTGATCCTGGCAGTCAATCTGAAAGCAATCCGTTTCAATTTCCTGAATGATCCCGATCGGCAGTGATTCGCCGCTGATTTCCATGATCTGATCCTCCCGGATCAGATATGTCGGACATGCGCCGGACTTACTCAGGAACGCCTGATGGCGGCGTTGGTCATAACACAGGAAATCCAAGGTTGCGAACAACTCCCGCTGATCGGCGTGAAGCAAAGCGTTGATACTTTGCACCGCCGCTTCCACCGGCAGCTTGGCGCTCAGCATCCGCTGCAGCACCTGCGTAACAAATTGCGAACTGCGCGCTGCCTGGGGGCCGCAGCCCATCCCGTCGCTGATCGTGCAGATCGTCGTTTGACCGTTGCGGAACACCGCGCTGGTATCACCGGAAACCTCAGGATCTTTTTTTAAGGTAAATAACCGTGTCTTCAGTGTTGAAGGCTGAGAGGTCGACAACTCCAGTCGGCTGCCGGTGTAGAAAATCCGGTTGCGCTGAAACCGCGTCACCTTCAGATCCGGATCGATGACCATGTGGATCAGAGGCAGGACGACTTCCTCCAATTCGCTGTGCGACAGTTGGGAGAAATCGATCACCACCTGCAGAGGGCCTTCCTCCCACTGCTGGACATGGACGCGCTTGACTTCAAAGTGATACCCTTCCAACAGATTCACCAGTTTATCGCTCAGTGCTTCATCATCTACAACGCTTTGCTTCATCTGCATCGCCACGGTATCCAGAGCATCGGCCATGCCCTCCAGAATCCGCGACTGACTTGGCTGAATCGGCTCAAAATAATCGGCGATCAAATCAAAGATATGCGAAAACTGCGATAGCTGATGTAATAAAGTTCGCTTGCGGCCTTCGATCCGCTGACCGTTCAGCGTCTGCTTTTCCTCGCTCACCCACCGCTGCGCAATCTGCGAGGCCGGGAACTGCTGAGCAGCCAGAAAAATCACGATGCCTGCGGCCAGCGACCAGGCCGACTGCTGGGTCCAGATCAACGGCACCATCCAGCCTAAGAAACGCATCCAGCCCAAATCCTGCCGCAGGATGTTCATCAATAACAGTGCCGCACACCAGACCGGCGTATGGCTGCCGATGGGAAAACAGAACAACAGGCCCAGACACAACGCCAGGTATTCGCGCACCGGCATCGTCATGGCCAGACATGCCATCACCAGCACTGACGCCATCCATGCGCCTTCCAATGGAAAAATCCGCATCATCGGATAGATCAGACTGCTTCCAAGAATTCCCAGCATCATCATACTAAGCTTGAATTCCGTATCGATCCACATCCAGTCCGACTGCGTGAAGCGGCAGATCAGGATACTCGCCCCCGCCGCGGCCAGACCCTGCGCGAAGGCCGTTCCGGTCGCCAGGCTGGCCAGCAGCACGTTCAGACCGCAGATCATTGGAAACCACGCGAATAAATTCTGCCGCAGCAGCTGGATCAGACAGATCAGCAGCAGGAAGAAGACCAGCAGCAGCAATTGACAGTAAAATCCGGCAAAGCCGGAGAAACAGCTGCCAGCCAGCGTACCCATCGCCGCCGCCATTCCCTCTCTGCGGTTGCGCTGATAGAAAAAGGCCAGTCCGGGATAAAGAAACACTGCGGATCGAAACGAAAGCGCAGTGAAGAAAAAACTGAAAACTAAAAACCCATCGCTCCTATGAAACCTCTGGAGCCATGCCGTTGACTTCTTTAGGGTCAGCTGACTCATATTTTTCACCTTCTTAAGGCTATTGTAAGAAAGCTTCGCTGAAAACCCTGTCGAATCTTCCAGTTCTTATGAAATTCTAAAGCATCAGGCATTCTTTGACGCGGTTGACAATATGACGGAACAGCGCGCTGTTTTCAGGAATCGTCGCTTTGACGTCTATAATCCGGGCGGTATTGATGTATTTGCAGTCGTTCAGAAACAGTACCGACTCTTTTTTCATACCTTCGATCAAACCGATCCGCATCAGATGCCGGCGTCCGTTCGGACATTCGACCGGGTCATACGCCATCTTATAGGTTGCCGGGTTGGACGTCATCGGCACGACGAACGCTTTGCCATTGCAGAAGGACAGGATCACGCCGAAGTGCTGGAAACCCGCCTCGTTCAGATACGCCTGGCCAAAGTCGATGTAGCAGATATCGCCGATCTTCGCTTTCACGCCCAGCTGGACGCAGCTGCGGGCATCCTTGCGGTTGAGCCAGTTCGCTTCGCTGACCAGATGACAATGCGCCTGCCGGACCGACAGCGCGGAAAATTCTTCTTCCTTTAATGAGAGATACGCTCCCCACTGTTCCTTGAGCGACGGATCTTCACTGTAGATCGGCGACAAATTCAAAGCCGGACGTTCAAGCATCAGGTTATTTTTCATTATTCTTCACCTTCCTGATTATAATGTTGCCCGATTTCGCATTTTTCCTGCTTTCTTCTCGGTTAACGAGAATTATTTTTTTCTGCGTGCCGATTTCCTCTGTCCGCCGCTGGTCCGCGTGCCGCAAGGCGATCACGTTCCACCTCATTCGATGGCAAAGAAAAACCTGACTTTTTCATCAGGTTTAGTTCTTGTTTCAATTTTTCTTTTTTATTCAAGAATCCCAACGGGATTAAGCCTGACTTTCAATCCATTCCGCGGCCGTTTCTTCAGCCATTCCTTCCGGCTGAATCGCTTCCTGCGGTATATCAAAACGCTGCCGCTTCACCGTGCGGTAGAAGAACACCGACATCGACGCCGCGATCAGCCAGCCCACCGGCCAGGACAGCCAGATCCCGGTTAAGCCCAGACCCAGAACTGTTGAGAAAAGACCGGCGCAGACAACACGGATAACCAGGTCGGTCAAGGTCGCCGTCATGAACAACTTCATCCGATTCACTCCGCGCAGCACCCCGTCCGCAATCAGCTTCACCGCGATCACAAGATAGAACGGTGACACGATGCGTAAGAACATCACGCCGGCGGACAAGGCCGCCTGATTGCCGTCGGTGATAAACAAGCCGACAAACGCTGGACCGGCCGCTAAATACAGACCCGCAAAGACCAGCGCGATCAATCCCGCCAGTTTGATGCCCGCCGAAAGTCCCGCTTCAATCCGTTCGGGAATCCCGGCCCCGGCATTCTGCGCCGTATAATTGGACATCCCGTTGCCGATTGCGGTAATCGAAGTGATCGTCATGTTGTTCAGCTTCACCGCCGCGGAATAGCCGCCCACTGCCGCCATACCGAAGCCGTTGATCATGCTTTGAATCATGATATTGCCGACGGAAATAAAGCCCTGCTGCAGAATACTCGGCACGGCAATCAACGTCAGCTCTTTCAGACAAGTAGCGGAAAACAGCGGTGCCTTTCCGCTTTCCGGAAGACTTTTCAGCCGTTTCAGCACGACGCTCAACGCCGCAGCCGCCGCGACCCCCTGGCATAGAAACGTCGCCCAGGCTACCCCGGCCACGCCCATGTTCAGCTGTGCGACAAACAGGATGTCCACGAAAACATTGGTCACGGAAGACACCGCCAGGAAATAAAACGGCGTCCGCGAATCACCCAGCGCTGAGAAAATCCCCGTCGCGATGTTGTAGATCAAAAGAAACAGAAAGCCGCCCAGATAAATCAACAGATATTCCAAGGAATCCCCGAAGATCTCCGCCGGCGTCTGGATCAGTTTCAATAAGAAGTCCGCGCCGATCAAGCCCAGGCCGGTCAGCGCCAGTCCAATTACCGTGCTGGCGATCAGCGAGGTTGTCACCGCCGTTTTCAGCCGGTTATAATTTTTCGATCCGAAGTGCCGCGCCACCACAACCGATGTGCCGATATTGCAGCCAAACGCAAACGCAATATAAATCAATGTAATTTCATAGGAATTCCCCACGGCCGCCAACGCCGACGTGCCGATCCAGCGGCCGGCCACAAAGCTGTCGGCAATGTTATAAAGCTGTTGGAAAATGATGCTGCCAAACAATGGAAGCGAATATTTCCACAACACGGAAGCCGGTTTTCCCACTGTTAGATCCTTATTCATAAAAAACCCCCTATCCAGCTTTCCAAGTATAGCACCGTTCATGTATAATAAGTAATAGTTAATATTGATCAAAATGATAACTTGCCGTTATGAAAGAAGGATGAATTATGGAGTTAACCCAGCTTCGCTATTTCGCCGCCGTCGCCGAGCTTCAGCACGTCACCCGGGCTGCGGAACGCATGCACGTCGCTCAACCTGCGATCACCAAATCGATCCACCGGCTGGAAGATGAACTTGGCGTTCCTCTGATCGCCTCGCGCGGCCGCAACATCGTGCTGACGGATTATGGCTGCGCGCTTTACGGCATGCTTCGCGAACCGCTGGCCGCTTTGGATCAGATTCCTGATCAGATGCAGCAGCTGGCCCGGCGCAGCGCCTGCACACTACACATCAATGTCCTGGCGGCTTCCCGGGCCGTGACGGACGCCGTGATCGCCTACAAGCATGATCATTCAGAAATCTTATTTTCCATCATGCAGAATGAACTGACGCAAATCTGCGATTTGTCTGTTGATACGCTGACCGAGAAACGCAGTGCTCCGGAAACAGCCGAAAATACCGTATCCTTCCAGGAACAGATTCTGCTTGCGGTGCCCTCCCATTCCCTTTACAGCGGCCTGCGCTCTATCGATCTGAAAGAGCTGAAGGAAGAAGGCTTTATCTGTCTGGCTGGCAACCGGAAGTTCCGCAAGATCTGCGATCAATTCTGTCAGATGGCTGGCTTTCATCCGAAGATTATTTTCGAAAGCGACAGCCCGGCGACAGTCCGCAATTTAATCGGCGCGGGCAGCGGCATTGGTTTCTGGCCGGAACACACCTGGGGTGCGGTCGGCGAAGACGTCAAGCTCATCCCTATTGCGAATCCGCAATGTTCCCGGGAATTACAAATCTCGCTGCATCCGCAGGATAGTACCCGAACCGCTCTGGTTCATCCATTTTATCATTATCTCATTCATTATTTTGAGAGCTTATTTGAAGCTTAGGAAAGAAACTGGTGATTCAACACTCTTTCTCTGTCTTAAAGACAATATCGCCGCATTGAAAAACACGGAATTCATGAAGTATGCAAACCCTTCAAATTCCGTGTCTTTTTTAACCTTTATTTTAAATCTTCACTTTCCTCAGAATCCGCTTCGGATTCATCCGAAAGATTTTCATCTTCCGATGATTCCGCATCCGCAAGCTGATCCTCGTCTTCCTGATCATCCGTTTCTTCCTCGGCTTCGGTTTCTGTCAGCACTTCGCTGGCATCACCCGGATCCGTTTCCTCGAGTAACGCCTTCTTCTTCGGATGTCCTGTTAACCGCCGGCACAAACCTAATAACGGATGCCATTTCGGATTGATCATCTCCGTTGCTTCCACGAAGATCTCGGCGACAATCGTCAGCACCACGAGCATAATCATGCCCCATTGTTCATTAAAATAGCTTAAGACGGCAGTTCCGCCAAACAGCGCCGTCACCAGGTACAGCACCAGTACGGTGTTGCGGTGTCCCAGTTTCAGCTTATACATTAAGATGTGATGCAAATGCGAACGATCCGCCTGCATAATGCCCTTACCGCTCAGCTTCCGCCGCACCATCGCGATCAGCGTGTCGGAAATCGGAACGAACAGAATAATCACCGGGAAGCCCAGCGTGATGAACGTCGTCGTCTTAAATCCCAGCAGCGACAAGCAGGCCAGTGTAAACCCGAGGAACAACGCGCCGCAGTCGCCCTGGAAGATCGACGCCGGATGGAAATTGTACGGCAGAAACCCGGCGATCGCGCCGGCCAGGATCAAGGAGATCACCGGAATATCCCGGCGTCCCATAAAGAAACCGATGAAGCCGATCGTGCAGACAACGATAAAGCAGATCCCTGCCGATAAGCCGTCCAGCCCGTCAATCAGGTTGATCGCGTTGGTCACGCCGACAATCCAGATGAACGAAACAAGAAAGGAAAACGGCATCATATTGATCTCTATCCCAAATGGCAGAGTGATCGACGTCAGACCGATGCCGCCGACCAGGATCGCGATCAGCGCCCCGGCGACTTCAAACAACAGTTTTTTTAATGGCGACAAATTGATCATGTCGTCGAGCAAGCCGCCCAAAAAGACCACCGAGCCTCCGATCAGAATCCCGTTGATGGTCGAGTCAGCCTTCAAAAAACAGGCCATTGAAATCATAAAGGCGACGAAAACGGCCAGACCGCCCATCTGCACTATCTTTCCATGATGAACCGTTCGGTTGTTTTCCACCGCGTACACCTTTAAGGCAAATCCGATGCGCTTGGCAATCGGTACGCAGATCAGAGAAATCACAAACGGCAGCGCAAAGAACGGAAAGGCGCCTTCAATCAAATGCAGCATTGAAAGTACCCCCAGACTACGATAAAGAAATATCGCTGGATCAGCGATATTGTTGGTTACTAGCGAACAAGATGCAGATTCTCAAGCATGACGCCCGTGCCTTCCGCTACGCAGGACAGCGCATTTTCAGCGACATACACCGGAACGTTCAGCTCGTTGATCAGCAGCTGGTCGATCCCCTGCAGCAGCGCGCCGCCGCCAGTTAAGACTACGCCGCGGCTGACGATATCCGCACTCAATTCCGGAGGTGTCTGTTCCAAAACTGTACGGCAGGCCCGGACGACGTCCTGCAGGCTTTCGCGCATGGCCAGCTCTGTTTCTTCCGAATTCAGCGTGATCGTGTGCGGCAGACCGGTGACCAGGTCACGCCCGCTGACATCCATCGAATCGCTGCGGCTGCCTCTCCAGGCCGTGCCGATGCGCTTCTTGATTTCTTCCGCGGTGCGGTCGCCGATCAACAGCTTATAGCTTTCCTTCACATATTTGATCAGATCGCGGTCGAGCTTATCACCCGCAATCTTTAAGGACGTACTGGTGACAATTTCACCCAGGGACAGAATCGCGACGTCAGTCGTGCCGCCGCCGATATCCAGAACCATCGAGCCTGTCGGCTTGGCGATATCCAGGCCTGCGCCGATCGCCGCAACCTTCGGTTCCTCCTCGATGTAAACGCGCTTGGCGCCGCAGCGGTAAGCCGCGTCCCGGATTGCGTTGCGTTCGACGGATGTGATGTTCGACGGGCAGCAGATCAGAATCGTCGGACGGGAGAACATTCCCTTCAGTTTCAGCTTGCGGATAAAATGCTCAAGCATCAGCTCGGTGACTTCAAAGTCAGCGATGACGCCGTCCTTTAACGGACGGATCGCGCTGACACGGCCCGGCGTTCTGCCCAGCATTTCCTTCGCGTCCTGGCCGACAGCCAGGCACTTCTTCGTTTCTGCATCTAATGAAACAACGGAAGGCTCGTTCAACACGATGCCCTCTCCTTTAACGTAAATTAATGTATTCGCGGTACCTAAGTCGATACCTACTTCTTTGGTAAACAACATAAACCAACCTCCGCATCTCGTGTAAACACAAACATTATAACACAACTCCTTAAAATAACACCAGAATTAATGAATTTGTAACTATTTCAAGGGCTATCGCAGCGCGTACCTTTCAGAAAAAAACAGCACCGAAGTGCTATTTTATTTCAGCCGGTTTCATGCCGATGACCGTTGCCGGATCAATCAGCTTACCGTCCTTCTGCACCACGACATGAAGATGGATTCCAAGATCCTTGTTATAGATGTTTTCGCCTGCCAGGCCAAGGACATCGTTCTGATTGACAACCTGATCTTTTTTTACCGAAACCTGGGATAAGCTCTGATAGGTAATTTCCAGATCTTCCCCGGTTTTCACCGTGACGCTCTTGCCGAACATCGCGTCTTCTTTGACTTCCGTCACCGTGCCGCCCAGCATCGCCGTGGCCTCGAAGACTTTGCCGTCATACGCATAATCGAGTCCCTGATTCGGACGATACACGCATTCAAATTCCGTAACAGCCTGACTGAGCACGTCTTCGCTTTTTGTTTTATCGAAGAAATGCAGGACTTCCTTGGCGTTGATCGCAAACGGCGCGGCGACGGTTTCGTCTGCCGGCAGCACGACCGGGATATGCAGGGAAGCCACAGCGTCCGGCTGATTGACCGGAAGGACGGGTTTGTTGTTGAATAAAGTGGAATTGGCAATGAAGAAACCGGAGATCAGAATCAGAATCATCGTCATCAGGATCACGGCTGTCGCTTTGCCTTTGGTACTTTTCTTTTCGTACATATACATGGATTTCACCTCTAGTGGTGAGTATGTCCATGTCCTTTTTGTTTATACATGGATCTTGATGACGAGATTGAGTAAAAACTGCGCCGCTAACAAAGCGATGCACATCGCGGTCAGAATATACAGCAGCTGGGCCTGCACGACACGCCCTTTGCGGATCAGTTTTTCATAGTTCAGGGCCTGCATGGCGTACAGCGCCAGCGCAAAACAAGCCAGATGCACAACGACACGAACGATCGCTTCCATAAGATCCTTCCTTTCCTTCTTTGCCGCTTCCGCTTATTTCCAGCGGACAAAATCCATTTTCAGAAGCGGCAGCGAACAGTCTTGTTTCGTTCATCATACTGGATTGACAGGCGGACTGTCAAACGTTACTTTCCAGCTTTGCTTTCTCTGACGGCATAAAAGGGTAAGAGTGCCTTTTCCGCTCATTACAAATTTCTTACTTTTCCCTGGTTCCCTCCCTTCTTCCTGGCTTTCCTTATATAATAGAGATACTCAGAATCTTCCCCCAACATCCATGTGACGATACAAAAAATTTCAGAGCCGGCGCGATGGCCTGCACGAGTAAAGGAGAGCTTATGAAAAAAGATCGCTTCTATAACATCCTGTTTCCCCTCTGGTTCTTTTTGTTTATTCCTTCCACCTGGCTTTTCCTGATCACATTCCTTGGGAACGCCGCGATTGATTCGCTGGTGTTGGCGCTGGGCTGCAAAATGAATCACAGACCTTTCGTTACAACCTGGAAAAAGAGCTTTCTCTGGGTCTTTGCCTTCGGTTATCTGGCGGATTTCCTCGGCGGTGCGTTGTTGTTCATCCTCTCCACCGTTTTAGACAATCCGCTGGCTTATGCGATGATGTTTAATCCATTTTCCAGCTTTGCCGGATTTCTGCTTGTCGCCTTGATGGTAGCGGCAGCAGGAGGGCTGATTTATCTTTTCAATCTCAAAGTGAGCTTTCGCAAGCTGGACTGGCCGCTCAAGGAGAAGCGCAAAGCAGCGTTGGTTCTGGCAGTTTTAACGGCGCCGTATTTGTTCCTGTTTCCTTCGATCCTGCTTTACCGATAAAAGGAATAATAATAATAATTTAAAAATGAAAAAACGGGCCCAACGATTGATTACGAGCTTTTCGTTTTCAAGCTTATTAAGTGCCTGTTTTTTTATACTTTTCTGCTTGCTTATTATTTTTGAAATTCTTTCATCATTACTCTTTCTAAGCCTTGATTCCGACATTGAATATAGTCCTTGTCTATTTTATAAAAGGATGACTCAATCGTTCTGTTTTATCAATTTTTTTAAAGTAACTAACGGTTAATGATATAATAAACATATATTCCAGTCCTTTATGAAAGGAGTCCATTTTCATGAAAAAGAAGTCCTCGCCGGGTCTTGTCCTGTTACGTTATTTTTCCGGAATCCTCGCTGCTCTCATCCTCTTTATCGCACTGGCCAATTTCATTGCCGGAGGGGGCTTATTTTCTACTATCCTGATTATCCTCGCCGCTTTGTTCATTGCCCCGATCAAATCCATTATAAAATTAAAGAAAAAATACGGAATCAAGCCCTATCTGACCGCCGTTCTTTTACTTCTTTTGTTCTGTTCAGGGATCTTATTTTCAAATGTTCCTTCCGCAGATAAACCGGCTTCAGCCGCCGCGGCCACCCCTGTCGCTACAGTTGAGGCAAATCAGGAACCTGCCGCCCATGCGGACAAGGATCTCAATGAATCGCAAAAAGAGGAAAAGGAACAGAAATCGGAAATGGAAGAGAATTCTCCAACTCCATCGGTTTCGCCCGTTACGAGTTCAGTTCCTTCTCCAACGCCTTCACCGACACCCAGATCTACCCCGATGCCAACTCCCGCGCCTACACCGGAACCTACGCTGTCTCCTCAAACTCTCTTATTGTACGCAAATACTTCTTATTATAGCAACGCCTGGCAAATTAAAACCGGAGATACGATCAGCACCTATGTTCAGTATGGTTCAAGCAGCGGGAATATCCCTTCCCACTTAAACTATTATTCTGATAATGAAGAAATCGCAACGGTAGATTCTCAAGGCTATGTTAACGGCGTCGCCGCAGGGACAACTAAAATTCATGTTGAAGGCGACGGATTGGAAGATTATATTACCGTTGCCGTCAGTGAAAAACAAATTGTCATGGAATCGGAATCCTCAAGTCAACAAGGATATCAAAGTGAGGGTGCTGATTATGTTCTCAATACAAATACAATGAAATTTCACTATCCAAGCTGCCGCCACGTCAAAACCATCAAAAGCAGTAATCGTTGGGATTATCACGGAGATCGGGAAGAAGTGATCAACATGGGCTATATTCCATGTAAGACATGCAAACCTTAAAACTAAACTCATGGACTTATGCCGGCAGACTCTGAGATTAACCTTTCAAAAATCAATTATAAAAACCAGAACGCTTGTTGCTCTAAAACAATGATCCGGATCCTGTTTCCTTGTCATTGTACGCATCAATCCGCATTCTGGTTTTCTTTTAGCTTATCATTTCCTTAAAATCAATTAGTGTCAAAGTCCCAATAAGAACTTCTTCTTTCCTATCGCAAACTGCCCAAACTAAATAAGAAACAGTTTAATCTTTAACGATATAGGTTTTCACTTTAACGATCTCGCCGCGGTCATCGCGTTCGATATAAACATCGACCTGACCATCGCTCTGCGTTGAGTATCGCCCGGCCATTTTATCTTCCATCACTCTGACCTTTTTTCCCTGGTAAGTGTAGCGTTCGTGGTCATAGATCAGCTCATGTTCCCGGTATTCCTGATCCAGTTTCTCCTCGCTTAAGTTAAGATAAACATCGATATGGAAGGCCCGCGGTTCGGCGTGAAATTCGGCGGCCAGCGCGGTTGCGGCTTTTTCTCTCAAAGCGTTCAGGCCATCCTGCGGATTCTCCCGCAAAACCTGGATCAAGGCTTGATCGGCACGGCTGCGGATTTCCTGTGTCGATGGCAGATTGAGATCCCGCGTCAGTTCCGCTTCCAGCATAAAGCGGGAGTCCGCGCTGGAGCACATCGACGACAGGTCTGGGGAAAACGGCGTTTGGGCTGCCGCCGCGGTAATCATGGTAAAGCAGACCAGCAAGCCCAGACAACCGGCCGTCATGATTTTCTTCAGCGGTTTATAGGCGGCGATGCTGCGTACCCGGCGTTCCACTTCATTGCGGCTGAACGCACAGTAGTTCCAGGCAAATTTCAGACGTTTGCGCGACATCTGGATCAGCGCCCGGGCATAGCTCTGACGCTGCTGGATATCCAGGATCGTCAGCACTGTTTCGTCGCACGCTTCCTCAAGATCCCGGCTGATCCAATTGATCATCAGCCAGACCAGCGGATTAAACCAGTGAATACAGAGCGCAAGCAATGCGGCCAGCTTCATCAGGTTATCCCGGCGGCGGATATGCGCGCATTCGTGAAGCAGGATGTTTCGCAGCAGTTCCGGATCCCGGAAATCCAGGCTCGTGGGCAGGAAAAGCAGCGGCCGCAGCACGCCGGAAACCAGAGGGCCTTCAATCTGATCGTTGAGATATACTTCCGCCCGCACATTTCGTTCTTTCAGAATGGAGCTGACCCGTTCATCGTCTTCGATCAAAATACTATCGTCAAATTTGCGGCGTGTCTGGGTATAGCGCCAGAATAAAAATCCTCCCAAAAGCATTGTTCCGGCCATGCGAATTGTTGCCCAATTCCATTGAAATGCCGGAAGTGCTGACAGCGCGACTTCGTTAGTCGTTATAGCAATCTGCCGATCCTCAGTTACGCTTGTTTCCGCAGCCTGGCTGGCAGTCCCGGCTTCTACGATCACATCTGTACTTTCCGCAAACCGTTCAAAGAATACCGGCAGCTTCCAGCCAGGCAGTGAAGTCAGATTGAACGGCGTCGATAATGAAAAGGGAAGAAGCAGACGAATCAGGACGCAGATCCATAAAAGCGGAAACAACCGTTTCGGCAGAAACCGTCCGAATATTTTTTTGAGCAGCACCACGATGACGATCATTCCGCCCCCGACCAGACTCATCAGCATCAGCGGCATATTCATTTTAATAATCCACATGATTTTTTCCTCATTTCATCTTTTCGATCAGCTTCAGAAGTTCGTCGGCTTTTTCATCGCTGAGTCCCTTATTCTTTAAGAAGGAAGAAAAGAACAGCTCGTCGCTTCCGCCGAACATTTTATTGATCAGCTCCGCGGTTTCCTCTTTCTGAACCTCTTCCCGGCGGACTAATGCCTCACATTGAAAATTGGGTTCCGTGCGCAAAACCGCACCCTTATCCACACATTTTTTGATCACGGTATACGTCGTATTCTTATTCCAGCCGATGCTCTGACCCAGCTCATCGGCAATCTCTTTCGCCGGCGTTTTGCCTTTCCGCCATAAGACGTCCATGATTTTCAATTCAGAATCGAATAATTTCATCTTGTCCTCCTCTCAGACTACTTCAGTAGTCTTCCTACTAAATAAAGACTACTACAATAGTCCTTCAATGTCAAGACGAATGTAGTAGTCTAATCAATTTCAATAAAAATCCTTTTCTTTTCCTGCAGGAAAATTTTTGATAGAGAACACTAAAAAACTACCGGTTTGCTCCAATGCAGATTAAATTCATCCATGTGAAAACAAGCGTAGTATAATTTTTTTCAGGAAGGCGGCCGTTTCATAATCAGAAGACAGAGTGATCATCCAGTCAAACAGCTCATGGTTTATCGCGCAAAGGATAAATTCCAACAAAGTTTGGACCTCATGGATGACCTGAATGATTCATAAATCTTCCCAGGACGATCGCCTATGTCGATTACTCTTACAATCACGATTGTTCTCTGCCAAATTTATTCTACCGTGAGATAAATCTCATTGGTAATTCAATTAAAATTCCCATTTCGGAATATTTCTTTTAAAAAGTATAATTTTATTCCGAATTCGGAATTTTACGAATTAATAATTCTACAATCGTTTCTGTGATTTGATTTCTATTATATTATCCGGGTTAATTCCATTTAATTTTATCATTTTTGTAAATTTGATATAATTAAATCCCTAAATGATCAAATTGAACGCTTATTCATCTCTCTTTAAGCTTTATAATCTGATCGCCGGGCTGTATCCCTGCAGTCCGGCGATCGTTGTCTTTATATCCTTATGTCTAAATAAACTGATCCAGCGCCTGTTCGACCTCCGGCATTTTCTTGACCTGCGGGTCCGCATAGCGCTTACCGCGGGCGACCACCAGGCTGACCTTTCTCAGCGCGGTTAAATCTTCCAGCGGATTCTTCTCCGTTACGATGAAATCCGCACACTTGCCGACCTCGATAGAACCTGTCTGATCGCCGATTCCTACCAGCTCGGCGTTGCGTTTGGTCGCGGTATACAGCGCGAAAGCATTGGAAACACCGCAGAACTTATGGAAGTAGTTGACTTCCCGCCACATATCGTAATGTGTGATGTACGGACATCCTGTATCCGTGCCCAGGCCGACCGGAATGCCGTTGGCCAGGCATTCCTTCGCGCATTCGACAATGCCATCGAAAACGACCTTGCCGTTGTACTGTTCCATTTCTGAAACATGACTGACAGCCCGGTCAAATAACGCATAAGGCAAAGCGGGCGACAGTGTTGCCACCTGGCAGGCCTTGCGGTCTTTGAACAGCTGGATAATCTCTGCGCTTGGCATCGCACCATGCTCGATCGTATCGACGCCGTTTTCCAACGCGACCTGTACGCCCTGCGGACTTTCCACATGCGCCGCTACCTGAAGACCCAGGGCATGGGCTTCTTCACAAGCCGCTTTCACGATTTCCGGCGACATTTTCAATTCTCCCGGCTCCCCTTTGACCTTCGCGTCCAGCACACCGCCGGTGATCATCAGCTTGATCAGATCCGGCTTGTCCTTGGCGATCTGACGAACAAAAGACCGCGCCTGTTCCGGAGAGGTCGCCTCATACGCCAGCGATCCGGCCATGTGGCCGCCCGGTACAGAAATCGCCATATTCCCCGCCAAAATCCGCGGTCCGTCGATTTTGCCCGCCAGTACCGCATCGCGGATTTTCGTATCGACATCCTCAACGCCGCCGACCGTGCGGATCGTCGTTACGCCGCTCATCAACTGCGTCTTTGCGTACCCTTCGCACATTTTCAACATAATTTTGCGCAGGAAATTATTGCTTGTCATCAGCTTGACCAGTTTCTTCGGATCACTCTGCTTCTTCTTCGGCTTGCCGTTGGCCGGCAGATGAACGTGCAGATTGATCAGCCCCGGCATGATGTACTGTCCTTTCAGATCGACGACCTGCGCGCCTTCATAAGCGGACTGCTGCGGCTCGATCGCAATAATCTTTTCCCCTTCGGTAATCACGGCCATCCCCGTCTGCGGTTCCATGTTCTCGGAACCATCTAACAGGATTCCATGGATATAAACTGTTTTCATATGTCACCCTTCCCTTTCCTATCATTATAAGAGTTTCTTTTTCAGATTGAAACCGCTTTGCGGAAGAATGGGACAATAACTGCCAATCCTTTTCTGAAACTCATGAAAACAAATCAGCTCCTTGCCGGTTCCCGCCTATTTTTCTTCCTTCCGTCTGCAGGAATTCAATCCCTTTAATCTTCTTTTTGTCAAGCTTGATTAAAAGCTCGGTGAAAACATGAAAAACGACGACCTTTCCTTTTCAGATCAGATCGTCGTTTTCTTTGATTTATTTGAGCTCGTTTTTCACTGAGATCCGGTTAATCGCTTTTTTCAAAGCCACCTCTGCCCGGCGCATGTCCATATTCGGATCATCCAGCCGCGCTTCGGCGCGTTGCTTCGCTTCCTCTGCCCGGCGCAGATCGATTTCCTCTTTGGACTCAATCGCGTCGGTCAGGATCGTCGCCAGATCGTTTTCAAAATATAACAGACCGCCGGCGACCGCGTATTCCTTGCGGCCGTCGCTTTCTTCCGTAATCATGCGGGAGATGGCCAGCGGCGTGACCAGCGGTACGTGACGGGATAAAATTCCCAGCTGACCGACAGTGCTGACCACATTCAGGATGGTGGTATCCATTTCCTTCGCCAGTCCTTCCGGCGTCACCACGCGGCAGTGGATCATACGCTACTGCCCCAGCTGGCGGGCTTTCTCCGCCGCTTCTTCAATCGTGCCGACAAACATAAACGCCTGTTCCGGCAGATCGTCATACTTGCCTGCCAACAGCTCTTTAAAGCTGCGGACCGTTTCACTCAATGGTACATATTTCCCCTTATACCCGGAGAACTGTTCCGCGACATGGAACGGCTGCGACAGGAAGTTTCGTGCACGGCGCGCCCGGTTGACGATTTTCTTGTCTTCATCCGACAATTCGTCCATCCCCAGGATCGCGATGATATCCTGCAGCTCTTTATACCGCTGCAGAAGCTGCTGGACACCGCGGGCAACTTCGTAATGTTCGTCGCCGACAACCAGCGGATCCAACATGCGGGAGCTGGATTCCAGCGGATCCACCGCCGGATAAATACCCAGCGCCGCAATTGAACGATCCAGAACCGTCTTGGCGTCCAGATGGGAGAACGTCGTCGCCGGCGCCGGGTCGGTCAGATCGTCCGCCGGCACATAAATTGCCTGAACCGACGTGATCGAACCGCGTTTGGTCGAGGTGATACGTTCCTGCAGCTGACCCATTTCCGTCGCCAGCGTCGGCTGATAACCGACCGCTGACGGCATCCGGCCCAGCAGTGCGGAAACTTCCGAACCCGCCTGGGTGAAACGGAAGATATTGTCGATAAACAACAGGACGTCCTGCCCTTCCTGATCGCGGAAATATTCCGCCATCGTTAAACCGGACAGCGCCACGCGCATTCTTGCGCCCGGGCTTTCGTTCATCTGGCCATAGACCAGTACGGTCTTGTCCAGAACGCCGGAGTCCTTCATTTCGTGATACATATCATTGCCTTCACGGGTCCGCTCGCCGACCCCGGCGACAACGGACATACCGCCGTGTTCCTTGGCAATGTTGTGGATCAGCTCCTGCATCAGCACGGTTTTACCAACGCCGGCGCCGCCGAACAGACCGATCTTACCGCCGCGGGCATACGGGCAAAGCAGGTCGATGACCTTGATGCCGGTTTCCAGAATTTCCGCAGACGTCAGCTGTTCCTCAAAGGATGGCGCGGCGCGGTGAATCGGCAGTTTTTTATTTGGTTCCGGCAGTTCGCCCAGACCATCGATCTCATCGCCCAGGACGTTGAACATCCGGCCCAGCACCTGCTGGCCTACCGGCACGCTGATCGGCGCTTCTGTATCAAGGCAGTCCATGCCCCGGACCAGACCATCGGTGGAAGCCATCGCGATGCAGCGCACGACGTCGTCACCAATATGCTGAGCCACCTCGACGGTGATGCGCTGGCCTTCGCCTTTCTCCACCACGATCGCGTTGTTCAAGGCCGGCAGCTGACCGGCGGCATAACGGATATCCACGACCGGTCCGATGACCTGTACGATTTTTCCAATATTTTTAGCCATAAATTCTCCTTTCGCTACGAGGCGTCCGCCCCGGCGACAATTTCTGTGATTTCCTGCGTGATCGCCGCCTGACGTGCCTGGTTGTACTGCAGCGTCAGCTTATCGATCAGCTCGTCGGCGTTATCCGTCGCGCTTTCCATCGCCACCCGCCGGGAACCTTGTTCCGCGGTTTTGGTCTGCATGTGCGCGCTGTATAACAACGAGCGGACGTACATCGGAATTAACGAATTCAGAATGGCGTCCGGCCCCGGTTCAAATAAGGTTTCCACCTTAAACTCCCGGCCTTCGCGTTCCATCGGACTGACCGGCAGCAGCGTCAGCAGCTGCGGCGTAAACGTTACGGCGTTGACAAACTGGCAATAGAGAATCTGAATCTTGCCAATCTCACCGCTGACGTACAGTTTCAGCGCTTCATCCGCCAGATCGTTAAACACATAGAAATCAACATGATCGGAGCCGATCGGCTCGCGGATCAGATTAAATTCCTTCTGCCGCAGCGTGCTTGTGCCTTTGGTTCCAATCACGATCATTGGATCCTGCGGATCCAGAACTTCGCCGGCCATCCGCAGCAGGTTGGCGTTGTATGCCCCGCACAAGCCCATGTCCGAGGTGAACATGAACGTCAGCGTGCGCGACGATTGATTTTTCTTTAAATAAATGCATTCACTTTCCGGGTTGTTCGCCAGAATCTGACTGACGATCTGGCGCAGCGTAACCGCGTATTCCCGGTTCTTTTCCATCTGCACGCGCTGCTTCTGCAGCTTGGCGTTGGCGATCAGTTCCATCGCGCTGGTGATTTTCCGGGTGGCGCTGACGGAACGGATGCGTCCCTTTAACGCTTGCTTTCCCTGCGCCATGGATTACATCCCACTGATCAGCTGAAACTGCTGCAGATATTCGTCCATCGCCTGTTTCAGCGCGGTTTCCAGATCGGCGTCGAGCTTCTTTTCCGATTCAATCCGGGCGATCAGATCGGCTTTATCCTGAGCGAAGAACTTGTGCATGCCTTCCTCGAAGCCCTTGATCTGTTCAACCGGTACATTTTTGAGATACCCGTTCTTCGCGGCAAACAGTGACAAGACCTGCTGGCTCATCGTCAGCGGAGAATACTGGCCCTGCTTTAACAGCTCAGTCAGCCGTGCGCCGTGGTCGATCGTCGCCTTGGTCACCGGATCCAGGTCGGAACCGAATTGAGAGAAGCTCAGCATTTCATGATACTGGGCCAAATCCAGCTTCAGCGAGCCAGAAACCTGCTTCATCGCTTTGGTCTGCGCCGCACTGCCGACACGGGATACGGACAAGCCGCTGTCGACGGCCGGCCGCACGCCGGCGTTGAACAGTTCCGTCTGCAAGAAAATCTGACCGTCGGTAATCGAAATGACATTGGTCGGAATGTACGCCGAAATATCGCCGGCCTGGGTTTCGATGATCGGCAGTGCCGTCAGCGAACCGCCGCCCAGCTCGTCGTTCAGCTTCGCCGCGCGTTCCAACAAACGGGAATGCAGATAGAAAACGTCGCCCGGATACGCTTGACGTCCCGGTGGTCTTCTTAACAGCAGCGACATGGTGCGGTAAGCGACCGCGTGTTTGGAGAGATCGTCATAGATGATCAGAACATCTTTGCCCTGTTCCATCCATTCCTCGCCGATCGCACAGCCGGCATACGGCGCCAGATACTGCAGCGGCGCCATTTCACTGGCCGTCGCCGCAACGATCGTCGTGTAGTCCATCGCGTCGTGCTGACGGAGTTTTTCCATAATCTGCGCGACGGTGCTGGCTTTCTGACCAATCGCCACATAAATACAATAGACGTCCTGTCCCTTCTGGTTCAGAATCGTATCGACCGCAATCGCCGTTTTGCCGGTCTGGCGGTCGCCGATGATCAGCTCACGCTGGCCTTTGCCGATCGGGATCATGGAGTCGATGATCTTCAAGCCGGTCATCAACGGCTGATGCACGCTTTTCCGCGTCATAACGCCCGGCGCTACCCGTTCTACCGGACGGGTCTTGTCGCTGGCAATTGGACCTTTGCCGTCAATCGGCTGCCCTAATGCATTGACAACGCGTCCCAGCATGCCATCCCCAACCGGAACCTCGACGATCCGGCCGGTGCGTTTGACTTCGTCGCCCTCTTTAATCAGCGTGTCGTCGCCCAGCAATACTGCGCCCACATGGTCTTCTTCCAGGTTCAGCACCATGCCGTAAACATCATGCGGGAACAGCAGCAGCTCGGAGGACATCGCTTTGTCCAATCCCTGAATCAGCGCGATGCCGTCGCCGACACGAATGACATAACCGACGTCGTTCGACTGAATTTTATCTTCATAGTGCTTGATCTGTTCTTTGATCAGCGCACTGATTTCTTCAGGTCTTAAACTCATTCTCTCACCTGCTTTCCTTCAACAGTTCACTTTTCAGTGATTCAATTTTTGATTTCATGGAGCCGTCAATGACTTCATTGCCGATCACCACTTTAATGCCGGAAATCAACCGCGGATCGACCCGGTTGGTCAGTTCCAGATTCTGTCCCTGCCGCTTCGCCATCGCTTGTTCGATGCGCTCCACGTCTTCCTTCGCCAATTTGCGTGCGGAATAGACAACCCCTTCCGCCACGCCGCGCTCGGCGTTTTCCAGGCTGATAAACTGACGGAGAATCTCAACGGTATGCTTCGTTCGTTTCTTGTCGATCAGCAAATCGAGGAAATGCACGAGCATGCTGTCAACTTGTCCGGCAAACAGCGTGTTCACCATCTGTTTTTTTTCTTCCGCGCTGATCTTGACCGCATTGAAAAAATCAAGCAGCTGCGGATTTTCTTCCACGACGGCCGCTAAGCAGCGGGCCTGTTGTCCCCAGCGGACCAGTTCCCCGCTTTCCTTCGCCAGCTCAAACAGCGCCTGTCCATATCGTTCAGCGACCTGACTGGCCATACGCGCTTACTTCCTTTACAAATTGATCGACAGCCTGGCGGTCGCCGGCTTCGCTGCTCTTTTCTCCGATCAGCTTTTCCGCGGCGCTCATCGCGACTTCGACCATTTCCCGGTGGATTTCACTCTGCATCTGCGAGCGCTCCAACTCAATCTGGCCGCGCGCCCGGATAATTTGATCGTCGGCTTCCGTTTTTGCTTTGCGCACAATTTCTTCACGCACGGATTTGGCTTCCACCGTTGCCTTTTCAATCATCGTCTGGGAACGGGTTACCGCTTCCTTCAATTCCTGACGGGCGTTTTCGCGATCCTGCTGCGCCTGTTGACGGGCCTGCTCGCTGGCGGTCAGCTCCTCCTGCATCTTTTCGGCGCGCCGGTCCAGCATGCCGGTGATGCTTTTCCACAAAAATTTCTTGATGACCAGAAACAGCACCAGCGTGGAACACAGCTGCGTCAGCATCGTGATCGGATTGGGAAGCAATTGGCCGATTACATCAATATCAATCATATCTTCCCTCCTGCTCTATCGTTTTCACACACGTGTCTGGTTTAGAAGACGAAGATCAGCAGGATCGCTACCAACAAGCCGTAAATGGCGCAGGTTTCTGACAGTGCGATACCCAGGATCATCGTCGAACGAATCTTGCCTTCCGCTTCCGGATTGCGGCCGATCGCCTCAACGGCCTTGCCGGCGACGAAACCTTCACCAATACCTGTCATCATACCGGTCATAACAGCCAGACCGGCGCCGATTGCGATTAAACCTTTTGCGATATCCATAATTTTTTCCTCCTAATAGTTATGCTTTTTTCATTTCTTCCGGAACTTCATTACCGATAAAGACCATCGTCAGCGTAATGAAGATCAGAGTCTGGATAAATCCGGCAAACAAATCAAAGTAGAAATGCAGGGCCGGGGTCAGGATCGGAGCGATAAAGTTAAACGCCGATCCGACAGGAACAATAAAATTAATTAAAGCGGTCGAGCACCATGACGTAAAGCTGTAAACCAGGGACATGATAATGCCTCCGCACAGCACGTTGCCAAACAGACGCAAAGACATCGACAGCAGTGTTGAGAATTTACCGAAGATATTCATCGGCAGAAAGACCGGAATCGGTTCGATAAATGAATGCATATACGCCTTGAAGCCGCCGGCTTTGAGCTGCGCAATCTGGACGAGCACCCACGTGATAATCGTCAGCATCAGCGTGACGCTGTAATTGCCTGTGGGAGAAGAGAAGCCGAACAGGCCCAGAATATTGCTTAAAAAGATGTAAATCGCGATCGTCGTGACATACGGCGACAGATTTTTAGCGATCCGGGGTCCGACATTGTCCTTCACCTGGTTATCAAGCGTTTCCACCAGCATGATCGCCAACAGGACCAGCCCGTGCGGTTTGGCCAGCGGATCGGTCTTGTCGATTTTCTTCGACAGCGCGATCACCGCCAGACACAGCAGGATGGTGACGCCCAGAATGACGAAGACATCCGACTGGATCGTCAGGTGCAGCGGTTTACCCATCTTTTTCCCTCCTTTCTAAAACAGAATCAAGAATCAGAACAACCTTCATCAAAAACAGGCCGCCGGCTGCCGCGAAGATGTTGAACACCTCGGGAACCAGCGCCGCGATCAACAGCGGCAGGGCCATCAGAAGATAGCTGAATAAAAAATGTCCGATCAGGCCGATTTTCCCCGCTGCCTGCTGATCAAGAACCTGATCGCAGAACATCGTCGTGCGCCAGTACAGCAGTGCGGAAATCGCCGCGCCCATGACGTAGCCGGACGCGATCCGCCAATCGGTCAGAACGCCGGTCAGTACGACCAAGCCGGACAAGACCAGCGCGATTGAAATGGCTTGTTTACGCATACGTTTTCCTTATTTCGTTTTTGTCAGCTGCCACAAAGCCCCGAACGCGCAGAACGCGCCGCAGACAACGCCCCCGATTACGCCCCAGGGGCTTATGCCGCAGACATGGTCCAGCGCCAGTCCGATCAGGGTCGGCGCCAGAATCGACACCACGATGGTGAAGCCCAGCGTCAGCGCCTGGACGGTGCTTTTCACTAGCGGGTGCCGAAGATCCGGTCGCCGGCATCGCCCAGACCCGGAACGATGTAGCCTTTTTCATTTAAGTGATCGTCCAGCGCCGCCAGATAGATATCGACGTCCGGATGAGCTTCCTCAACGGCTTTGACGCCTTCCGGCGCGCCGACCAGGCAAACCAGCTTAATCGTCTTGGCACCGCGTTTTTTAATCATGTCGATCGCCGCGACGGCAGATCCGCCGGTCGCCAGCATCGGATCCAACACCATGTTGACAGCGTCCGGCATCGTGTTCGGGAACTTGGCAAAATATTCGTGCGGCTGTAAGGTTTCTTCATCGCGGTACAGACCGATAAATCCAACCTTGGCGGTCGGAATCAGATCGGTGATGCCGTTGACTAACCCCAGCCCGGCACGCAGGATCGGAATCAGAACAATTTCCTTGGACAGTTCTTCCGTCTGGCATTCGCAGATCGGCGTTTGGATCGTCACCGGCTTGGTCGGCAGATCGCGGCAGATTTCATACGCCATCAACCCGGCGATTTCATCCAGATTCTGACGGAAATCCTTGGTTCCGGTTTCCACCTTGCGCATCTGGGCCAGCTTGTGTGTGATCAGCGGGTGATTCAATACTTTCAACATAAGCTCTCTCCTTATTCTGTTAGCGTTATCACGGTTATTATACCATTGACTCTTATCAAAATACAAAGGATTCCAGCTCACTTTCTCGTGAGTTTTCGCACGACCTCCTTTTCGGATGTCATTATACGCGAAAGGTCTGGCGGCAGGACATAGACAAACAAAATCTTTTGTCGGAAAAGCGGACAAACACCCCTGTTTTGTCAACGGCCGGACTGTCCTGAAGTGCGCAAATTGAAAGCGGTCACAAATCGAACTTGTTTTTCCTGACAAACTTCGCTATGATGAAGTCAGTGAGGATAAACTATGGATAAACCTGTATATGTAATTGGTCATAAAAATCCTGACGCCGACTCAATCTGTTCGGCGATCGCTTACTCGGCGCTGAAAAACAAGCTGGGCATCAATACCGTAGCCGCCCGGCTGAGCGCGGTCAACAAGGAAACCTTATACATCCTTGACCGGTTCCAATTGCCGGTGCCGATGCTTTTGACAAGCGCCAAATGCACGCTGGCGGAAATCGATATGGATGAAGCGATGCTTTTAAGCAAAGACACAACGATGAAGGAGGCGCTCGACGCGATTCTGTCGCGGAAAAACAAAGGAATCTTTGTCGTGGACAAGAAGCATCATCTGGAGGGTATCGTTTCCGTTTCCGATCTGACAAACCTGTGGACCGCGGATGAGGAAGCATTGGAGGATCTGATGAGCCGGGTGCCGTTAGCCAACATTTTGAAAACCACGCGGGCTTCCCTGCTTTATGAAGCGCCGTTTCATCCGAATGGGAAAGTTCATCTGATGCCTTCTTTAGGCCAGAACAGCAACATCGAGGCGGGCACGATCGTGATCGTCGGGAACAATCCGGAGGTGCAGCGTTCCGCCATCCGCCAGAAAGCGTCGTTAATTTTGATCTGCGGCGAGAACTGGGTGGATTCGATCACGTTGGAAATGGCGAAGCAGGAACAGGTTTCCATCCTGCATACGCCGCTCAGCGCGATCACGGTGGCGCACAGCATTTTCCAGAGTCCGAGCGTCGCGGAGATCATGACCCGGGAAGTCGTCGTGTTCAGGACCAGCGAAACGGTCGACGGGGCCAGCCAGCGGATTGCGAAGACGCGCTTCCGCACGTACCCGGTCGTCAATGAAAAAGAGGAAGTGATCGGTGCGATCTCCCGGTATCACTTGTTTAATTATCGGAAGAAACAGCTGATTTTAGTCGACCATAATGAAAAAGAACAGAGTATTCATGATCTAGAATTTGCGGAGATCATCGAAATCGTCGATCATCATCGATTAGGCGGGATTGAAACGCAGAGTCCGATCTCCTTTGTGAACCAGATCGTCGGCTCCACCTGCACGATCGTCGCCAATCTCTACGAGCAGCATCAGATTGAAATTCCCGCGCAGATCGCCGGGGTTTTGTTAGCCGGGCTGCTTTCCGACACGATGAATTTAAAATCTCCGACGACGACCGAGATTGACCGCATCACTGCGGAGAAGCTGGCGCAGATTTCCGGCGTTGACCGGCAGACCTTGTCCGAGGAGTTGGTCGGAACCTCGGATTCGTTGATGAACAAATCGTTCCAGGAATTGATGTATGAGGATTTCAAGGAGTTCCGAATTCAGGACAGCAAGGTGGCAATCGGTCAGGTCGTGTGCCGCTGTCCGGATGAATACCAACAGATCAAGCCGGATTTTCTGGCGTATCTGGAAGAGCAGAATCTGCAGCATCATTACGATCTGTTGTTGATCTTATTCACAGATCCGAAAGGTTCCGGCTCGCATTTCCTGTATACGGGTAAAAAAGGCTGGGTTATTGAGGAAGGATTTAAAACCGTGCTGACAGATGGGTTTGCGCCGGGCTTCATCTCACGGAAGAAACAGGTGCTGCCGGTCGTGATCGACACGCTGAACAAATAAGGCCATTGTAAAAAAGCAGCGGCTTCAATAAAAAGAGTCTGACTTCACATAAAAAAACGATCGCTCCCATTTTCTTATTAGAAATGAACGATCGTTTTTTACTGAATTTTCAATTATGCTTTCTTTTCTAATTCCGCAATCTGAGCAATCCGGCGCTGATGCCGTTCTTCGTTGGAAAACGGTGTCGTCAGCCAGACTTCCGCAATCTGCTCGATCAGCTCCTGGCTGATAATCCGGCCGCCCATCGCCAGAACATTGGAATCGTTATGCTCGCGGGTCAGCTTTGCGGTTTCCAGATCATGCACATGCGCGCAGCGAATGCCCGGCACTTTATTCGCGACGATGCTGACGCCGATGCCCGTTCCGCACATGACGATGCCGCGGTCCGCTTTTCCATCCGCAACCGCTTTCGCGCACGGATAAGCCACTTCCGGATAATCGATGCTTTCCTCGCTGAAGCATCCGAAATCTTCAACCTCGTAACCTTCCTGAATCAATTTTGCTTTCAGCGCTTCCTTATTCTTATAAGCGCCATGATCACAAGCCATTGCAATTTTCATCTTCACCGCTCCTTTTCCTATTTTTTCACTGATAATTCCTTAAATTGAAGCTTCCAGATCTTCCAGCTTAATCGGTCCCTGCCGTAAGATTTTCAGCTCATCGCCGGTCGTATCGCAGACCGTGCTGGCCGTGCTCGCGCCGCTTTCGCCCAGGACAACCGCATCAATCCGGCCATCCAGTTGTTTCAGCACTTCTTCTGCCGTCGTACACGACGGCTGTCCGCTTAAATTGGCGCTTGGCACTAACAGGGGAACCCCGACACGATTGATGATCTCCAAAACAAAATCATCGTCCGGCATCCGGATTCCAATCGTCGGGAATCCATTGGTCACCAATTCGTCAATTTCCGGTCTTTTCTTAAACACCAGCGTCAAGGCCCCAGGCATCCACTGATCGATCAATTTCTGCGATCGTGCGTCGGTAACGGCAACCCGTTCGATCTGAGCTTTCGACGAAACCATCATCGGAAACGGCTTGGTTTCCGGTCTTTGTTTCGCTTCCTTCATCTTCAGGATCGCTTCTTTCAGGTCATACCGAACGGCCAGTCCGTAAACGGTATCCGTTGGGAACGCCACGACGCCGCCGCGGTTTAAAATTTCTACAATTTGAGCGCTATCCTTCTTAGTTAAACGCTGTGTTTCCATAATTTCACCTGATTTCTTTTTCCAGATTCATTATATCGGAATTTCATGATCTTACAACCCTGTTCCCATCGCAAACTACTGAATTTTCTCAACTTTTTGCCGATCTGGGGACAGAGCGGTTAAACGGATGCAACTTTATAAGTTTATCTCTGAAAACAGCGGGAGAATGAGTGAAGCTTTCCTGGTTCAAATCCAGATTTAGTAAATCATGATTTACTAAATGACTACCTTATTTAATCAATAAACTATTAAAGAACGTTCCATTTTCTTCTTTATATCTATAAACAAATAACAGCCAATCGAAGCTCAATTAAAATTTGCTTAAAAAGCAGTAACGAAATTTCTGTTGACCTCAGTCAATTTAATCCTGACATCCCGCTGTCAGGATATTCCTATTATAATAAGATAGAAACTGAGGATTCTCTGTTGATAGCTTAAACAATACGGGAATCAAATGATGAGAGGCTGTGACAGATAAGGGATAGGAAAAAATAAAAAAATGCGTAACTTCGAGA
>ERZ1106981.508-NODE-508-length-27729-cov-38.502891_pt1 | contig 27729 bp, 25 predicted proteins | sample MGYA00403692_ERZ1106981 | MGnify/ENA primary metagenome ERZ1106981 (study PRJEB35170, sample SAMEA104062431) | human gut metagenome | biome: human gut; feature: human-associated habitat; material: faeces | place: Denmark | collected 2012-06-22 ... | reverse complement strand
TGCCGGAGGGCTGGAGCAACGAAAAAATGATGGATTTCATCAAGGAAAACCACATCGCCTGCCCAAACTGCGGCAGTCATGACTTTACCGATATCCGTCAGTTTAATCTGATGTTTAAAACGTTCCAGGGAATTCTGGAAGACGCGAAGAACACGATTTACCTGCGGCCGGAAACGGCTCAGGGCATGTTCGTCAACTTCAAGAACGTCCAGCGCTCCATGCGCCGCAAGCTGCCGTTTGGCATCGGTCAGATCGGCAAGAGCTTCCGCAACGAGATCACGCCGGGCAACTTCATTTTCCGCACCCGGGAATTCGAGCAGATGGAAATGGAATTCTTCTGCAAGCCGGGCGAGGATTTGCAATGGTACGAATACTGGAAAAACTTCTGCATGAACTGGCTGACGAACCTGGGCCTGACTGCTGAAAGTCTGCGCTTCCGCGAGCATACGCCGGAAGAGCTGGCGTTCTATTCGAAGGGCACCAGTGATATTGAATATCTGTTCCCGTTTGGCTGGGGTGAGCTGTGGGGCATTGCCGACCGCACGGATTACGACTTGAAAACGCATCAGGAGCATTCCGGCGAATCCCTGGAATACCTTGATCCGCAGACCAATGAAAAATATCTGCCGTACTGCGTAGAACCGGCCGTCGGTGTGGAACGGCTGATGCTGGCGTTCTTATGCGACGCTTACGACGAGGAAGTTCTCAATGAGAAGGACACCCGCGTCGTGCTGCACCTGCATCCGGCGCTGGCTCCGGTCAAGGCCTGCATCCTGCCGCTGTCGAAGCAGCTTTCCGCTTCGGCGAAGGAAATCTATGCTCAGCTGGCCGACAGCTTTGTATGCGAATATGACGAAGCCGGCAGTATCGGCAAGCGTTACCGCCGTCAGGACGCTATCGGCACGCCATTCTGCGTCACGATCGACTTTGATACCGAGAAGGATGGCTGCGTCACCGTGCGCGAACGCGACAGCATGGAGCAGGTGCGGCTGCCGATCAGCGAATTGCAGGCGCATATCGAAGCGTCGCTGAAGTTCTGATCGGAATCCGTTTGGTACGAATAGGGGGGATGACGAATGCGCCTGAGCGATGAAGAAATCACCGCGGTCAGAAACAGCGCGGATATTGCGGAAGTCATCGGCCACTATGTGCCGTTAGTCAAAAAAGGCCGTTCGATGGCCTGCGTCTGTCCCTTCCACGACGATCACGATCCGTCGCTTTCGATCTCCCAGGACAAGCAGATTTATAAGTGCTTCGTCTGCGGAGCCGGCGGCAACGTGTTTACCTTCGTTCAGAATTATGAAAAAGTCAGTTTCCCGGAGGCCGTAGCGAAGGTTGCGGAAATCAGCGGCTACAAGCTTTCATTTGATCCTTCTGCCTTTAAAACGCCGGTCGATCCGAGGAAAGACGCATTATATAAGGTGTTGGCGGAAACGATCCGCTACACGCATTATCAGCTGGGAGCGCAGGCGGGAACGCCGGTGCGTGAGTATCTGGCCAACCGCGGGATCGACGAGGCGACGATCGAAAAGTTTGAGATCGGCTGGAACGGTCCGGGCGATGAGCTGCTGCGGTTTTTGCAGGCTAAAGGCTACAACGAGCAGGACATGGTGGCGGCGAACGTCGTCCGGCTGAACGAGAGCGGTCTGCACGATGTGTTCGCCAGCCGGATTACGTTTCCGATCCACGACTCGCTCGGCAATCCGATCGGCTTTACGGCCCGCAGTATGGATCCCGAAGCGCAGAGCAAATATATCAACACGACCGAGACCGACGTCTATGTCAAAGGTCATACGGTCTTCAATTATCACCGCGCCAAACAGCCCTCCCGTCAGGAAGGGCGGGTGCTTTTATGCGAGGGTGTCACGGACGTGCTGGCCTTTTCCCGGGCGGGCATGGACAACGTCGTGGCGACGCTGGGCACGGCGTGCACCAAGGAACAGCTGCGCTTACTGCGGCAATGCTCGCTGCATCTGACATTTTGTTATGATGGCGATAAGGCCGGGCAGAACGCGACCTACAAAGCGGCGAAGCTGGCCCGCGAGGCTGGCTTTGAGGTCGGCATCGTCAGCAATCCGACCGGACTGGATCCGGATGAAATCCTGCGCCAGCACGGCGCGGAAGAACTTCGAGCGATGGTCCGCAAGGAGCTGACGTGGATGGAATTTGTCTTTCAGTATCTATCGACGCGTTATGATCTGGAAAACTATTCCGAAAAGAAAGAATTTGCGCTGAAGGTGGAAGACGAAATCAAACAGCTGAGCGATGAATTCGACCGCCAGAACTTTGCCCATCAGCTGGAGCAGCTGACCGGATTTCATCTCGATCCGGGCGCAGCCCCGGCCCCAAAATCCGACAATTCCGGTTCCGGCCGGGTAAAAACAGTTCCGATTCGTTTAAATCCGTCGCGAGATGGTAAGACTAATGCAGAACACCTGATTCTTGCGCTAATGCTTACCCGCCGCGAAGCGGTAGAAATGTTCAAAGAAAAACTCGGTTTTCTGCTGAATGAAGAAAATCAGCAGCTCGCGATGATGATCCTGGATTACAGCCGGTCTCATCCGCAGCTGCAGATTGCGGATTTCATCAGTACGATCGACGAGGAAACGCTGAGACAAAAGGTTCTGGATCTTTCAGAATGGGAGTGTCCACAATTTACGCCGGAGGTCATGGACGGAGCAATCCGCCGCCTGCAGCGGTGTATGCTGGAAGAAAGAATAAATGATCTGAAACAACAGATCCTGCGCATCAGCAATCCGGAAAGCCAGGCTGCCCTTCTCCATGAACGGATGCAGCTGCAAAGAGAATTAAGGGGGTACCTTGATGAAGAAAAACACCAAGACTAAGGAGACAAAAATGCCAGTTTACAAAACGTTGGACCAATTAAAGGAAGAATTCAAAAAGACCTATCTTGCGGACAAGGTCGTTTATCAGAAGGACGTCATGGATGCCCTGGAACATCTCGATCTGACGGATAACGACATGGACGATCTGTACGAATGGTTCGCCGCGGAAGGCATCGACATCAGCGAGGACGACGATATCGAAGAACTGGAAAATATCGAAATTCCGGAAGCGGGAGCAATGACCCAGGATATCGGCGACGATCTGGAATTCCTGGCGGAAGATGCCGGGGAAGATTTTGACGAGGAAGTCGAGGACGTGGAAGTTCCGATCGATCTCGCCGAAACTTACAGCAGCTCTCCTTATGTGCGGATCAACGATCCGGTGAAGATGTATCTGAAAGAAATCGGACGGGTACCGCTGCTGAATCCGGAAGATGAACCGGAAATCGCCCGCCGGATCCAGGCTGGGGATGAGGAAGCCAAGCGGATTCTGATTTCATCCAACCTGCGTCTGGTCGTTTCGATCGCGAAGAAATACGTCGGCCGCGGCATGTTGTTTCTGGATCTGATCCAAGAAGGCAACATGGGATTGGTCAAGGCGGTTGAGAAGTTCGACTACACCAAAGGTTTTAAATTTTCAACGTATGCGACATGGTGGATCCGCCAGGCGATCACCCGTGCGATTGCCGACCAGGCCCGGACAATCCGAATCCCGGTACATATGGTAGAAACGATTAACAAATTGACTCGTGTTCAGCGGCAGCTTGTGCAGGATCTGGGCCGGGAACCGACGGCTGAGGAAATCGCGGAAAAGATGGAAAACATTACGCCGGACAAGGTTCGCGAGATCCAGAAAATCGCGCTGGAGCCGGTTTCGCTGGAAACGCCGATCGGCGAGGAAGACGATTCCCACCTGGGTGATTTCATCGAGGATAAAGACGCGATGTCGCCGGATCAGTACGCCAACAATCAGCTGCTGAAGGATGAGATCAACAATGTTCTGCAGGGGCTGACGGAACGGGAGGAAAAGGTGCTGCGGCTGCGCTTCGGGCTGTATGACGGCCGGACGCGCACTTTGGAAGAAGTTGGTAAGGAATTCAACGTTACGCGTGAACGTATCCGTCAGATTGAAGCCAAGGCGCTGCGCAAGCTGAAACATCCGACCCGCTCCAAGCGGCTGCGGGATTTCGTCGATAAGAACTAAGGGTTATGCTGAGCGTCCGACTTAAAGCGATTGCCGACTGTGTTCCGGAAGGGACGATCGTCGCCGATATCGGAACCGATCACGCCTTTCTGCCGGTGGAACTGATTGCCTCCGGAAAGATTGAAAGAGCGTATGCCTGCGATATCGGAACCGGACCGTTGGAGCATGCCCGTACGACGGTGGCGGAAGCCGGGCTGCAGGCGCAGATTTCGTTGATTCTGACGCCGGGTCTGGAGAAAGTGCCGCAGGATGCACAGGTCGCTGTGATTGCCGGGATGGGCTGGATGACAGCCAAGGAAATTCTGGAAAACGATTTTGAACGGCTGGGACAGTTTCAGCGGATTCTTGTGCAGGTCAACCGCGAGGTGGCTTCGCTGCGCCGCTGGATCATGGATCACGGGTTTGAAATTGTCACGGAGAAGCTGGTGCATGACCGGCATTACTATCAGATCGTCGGTTTCCGCAAGGCATCTCAGCCGGTTGTTTATACCGAAGCCCAGCTGCAGTACGGCCCGTTTCTATTAGAACGCCGGGAACCGGTCTTCATCGAATATTATCATTACCGGAAAGTCAAGCTGGAACGGATTGCCCGTCAGATTGAGGATCCGGACAAACGCAGCGAGATCCTGCGACAGATCGAGGATATGAATGCGGTGATTTTAAACCGCTAAACCTAAATAAGCAGAGGGAAGGACCGTGAGGTCCTTCTTTTCTTATGATGCAGATTGGATTTCCGATGACGAGGGTGATCGAAGTCAGACTTTGTTCCTTGGTCAGTCCTCTCACCGGCGAACCCGCTCTGAAAGGACAGGGGTCTGGACTTTGATTTCAAACTGCGCTACAATGAAAAAATAAAGTCAGTTCCTGATACTGACGATCATTCAGCTTGGAAGGGACAGCGGACGGCATTGGGGGCCGTTGACGCTGAAGGGGATAGTCATGAGCAATAAGAAAACAATGCTTTATCTGGCGGGCTTCTTTATAAGCCAGCTCGTTTTAGTCGTCGCGGTTTTCGGCGTGCGGAAAGAGATGGCGATCGTTCAGATTTTTATCATTCTTTCGCTGGCCATTGCGATCACGCTGGTCGGCGATTTCTGTATCTTCGGAATTATCCGCAGCGTGATGCGGTATAACGAAGAAGAACTGGAGCTGCGCCGGCTCACCGAACTGAACCAGCGGAACTATCAGTTCTATCAATTCGCCGTGATGCAGCAGCAGAATATCCGTTATTTTTATCATGACCTGTCGAATCATCTGATTACCCTGGAAATTCTGAAGGAACAGGGGAAGACGGCGGAGCTGAACGCGTATGCGGAAAAGCTGAAGACACAATTTGAGCACCAGCTGCCCGCCTACAAGACCGGCAACGTCATGCTCGATATCTTAATCCAGTACAATCAGCTTCATGAGCCGGCCTGCCCGCTGACCGTCCGTGGTGCGGTTCCGGAACAATTCGATTTTTCAGCACTGCTGCATGGATTGCAGAAACTGGCGGAAATCTGTCCGGGAACACCGGTAACCTTGTGCTTTGAGCCGGCGCTGCGTGTGGAGCTGCCGGCGGCGGAGTTCGCACAGAAACAAAAGGAAATCGAAACGCTGAAACAGGAAGACAGCTTGTTGGACATTATCGGGGTGACGGCAGAATGACGAATTCCATTTACTATTCTTTGAATCATATTCCGCTGATGATGACCTGGGCTTATTGTTACAATGAAATCCTGCCGGTCCGCAAGAGCTACTGGCGCGATTATCTAACGTTGGATCTGAGCATCACACTGGCGGTGTTTATCCTGCTGCATATCTACGCGCTTCCCGGATCGGTGCAGGACAATGCGGTTGTCCGCATGACGGTGTCCGCTGCGGTGATCGGGGTTGTGATTTACCTTGTGAAGCGCCCGGGGTTAAAAGCAACGTTATTTGCGCTATTTGCTCAGCAGCTGCTTTCGATCACTGCGGAAATGGTGACGATGCTGATCACGCTGATCGGCGTGCAGTTCAGCCGCAGCGCGTATGAGAGCGCCTTCTATATGAATGTGTTTTCCTATCTGCTGCTGGACGGAATGAGCCTGTTGTTTTTCAAAGCCGCACTGAGCTTGGGAAAAAAACGCAGGCGCTCGATCGAAGGAGAATACTATACGATCGGTACGCTGCTTTTCACCTGTCAGTTTTTGTGGCTGTATATCTTGTCCTATAAACTGATTTACATCAAGGAAGCCAGTCTGGGATTGTTGACGCAGGCGCTGGGATTTCTGATCGTGACTGACGTTGTCGTCTTTTTCAGCGCTGTCCGGATCATCCGGCAGAAGCGAAAAAAACAAGAGCTGGACACCCGCACGCAAATGAATGCGGAACTGGCGGCGCAGCTGGAAAAACTGGCGGAGAAGCAGGCGGGGCTTGAAACGGTTTTCCATGAAATGCACGATCCGGATGCGCAGATCGATCATCTGCAGGTACTCCGGGGACGACTGCGAAAGCTGCGTGAAGAACTGTATTGTGAAAATCCGTACGCCAACGCTTTATTCAATTATTATCGTCAGCTGTGCGATCAGAAGCAGATTGCCGTCACCTTTGAGATTGAATTCAGTCTCACCGGGATTCTGGACGAGTACGATTTGAATACGCTGTTGTCCAATCTGTTAAAGAATGCGGTGGAAGCTGCGGAATTCAGTGATTCTCCGTTTATTGATTTTCAGGCAGCGGAAAAAGCCGGACTGCTGCTGATCCGCTGCCGCAACCGCGTGGCAAAAAACGGGCCGCAGCCAAAGAAAAAAATCAGCGGTCAGGGAACGGCGATCATGGACGCAATTCTGCACCGCTACCATGGCGTGCGCCGCTTCAGTCTGGATCAGGATATCGCGACGGCAGAGATCGTCGTGGAACGGGGAAAGCCGGCGAAGTCATGTTAAACAACGAACCTTTTTTCTATTTCAATCATTTGATCCTGTTTCTGATCTGGACAGCTTTTCACTGCGCTTTTCTCAATCACCGGGAGCCGTTAAAAACGCTGTTTCCCAAGCTGTATCTGGCAATTGTCATCAACTTTATTTTGAATTTTATTCTGTTTTTGGTCTTTGACGAGTTCTTTGCGGTCAACAGTCTGCGGACGCTGACGACGATCATGTTCATGCTTCTGGTCGTGAAATTCGTGGTGAAGGATTCGTGGATGAACACGGTGTTCGCTATGATCTTTCACACGGTGTGCATCCTGTTTTCCGAGATGCTGGCCATTCTGGTCATGGTTGCGGCCAGCGGTTTTGATCAGGCGGCGTTTCAGGATGCTTCGTTCTTTAGCACGGCAGGTTTTCTGGTGATGGACTTTTGGAATGCCTTGTTCTTCAGTCTCGTTATTTTATTGAAACGCAAGGTATTTCCTGCGATCGACTGGCAGAAACAGGCGCGCTTGATTCCGCTGATCGTCGTACATGGGCTGTGGATTTATCTGCTTTCCTATAAATTAATCTACGCTTATCAAATAACGATGAATCTGACCGCTTTTTTCATTGGATCCTGGCTGTGTCTGCAGGGATCGGCATTTTTCCTGATCCGCAGCCTGCTGCGAATGAAGGCGGCGCGTGAAAATGCTGAACAAAAACGGGAAAATAACGAGCGCATTCAGGCGCAGATCCTGACGTTGTATGAAAAGCAGGACGTGATGGATGAGGTCTGGCAGACGGTAAAGAACCAGATCGGGCAGGTTGATGTGGAGCAACTCCGCTCTGCACAGGATCAGATCGGCGCTATCCGCAACCTGATTTACTGCGATAATCCGTCAGTCAACGCGATGCTGGCCTCATTTGAACGACAATTTGCCAAACAGGCTGTCTCTTTTCAGATTACGATTGAAGCTTCCTTGCTTTCAGGCGTCGATGATTTCGACATGAACACGCTGTTGTCCAACCTGTTAAAAAATGCGCTGGAAGCCGCTGAGGGGGCGGCGAAGTCGGAGGTTTGTTTAACGATCACCCAACAAAAGCAGATGTTGTTTATCCGCTGTGTGAATTCCTGCGGTCAGCCGCGGCCGAAAAAGAAGCTGATTCAGGGCAATGGAACGAAGATCATCACGCAGATTGCTGAAAAGTATCAGGGTCAGGCCCAGTGGGAGAAGGAAGGCTCACGCCTGGCGGCCGAAGTGCTGCTGAATAAAACGCAAACAGAATTCGAAAAAGTTTCTGCGGCGTAAGATCACTTGTCATTATTTCAGCGATCTGAAATGATTGTGAAAGGATGGGATCGGGTTATCTTGAGATCCAGCCTCTGGCCGTCAGGGAGCTATTTTGCCACTTAGGTATCAATATCGGCCGCTTACGCTGGATTTGTAGCGGACAATTTCCCTTTCGGGTACAATAAAAATGAATTAAAGGAGGGGATATCATGGCAGGCGTTGGAATGATGCTGATGATCTCGTTGGTCATCTTCGGCTTGGGCTTGTTTTTGTTTTTAACCTTTTCCCGGCGTCAGCGGCTGGGGATGGGCGGCAAGGAAACGCCGCTGGACGGAAGTCCGCAGTCCATCGTGATGGCTGGCGCGGGTCTGGCACTTTTACTTTTTCAATGGGATTCGCCAGCTTCTCCGCTGCAATGGCTGATGTTTGCGGCAGCAGCCGCGGGTCTCGTTTTATTGGCGCGCAGTTTGCGCCAGGGCTTGTTCGCCGGAGCGGCCTTACTGCTGCTGGCAGGAATGTTGATGAAGCTGGTTTGGGACGATGAAGTGATGAAACAGCTGCTGCCGCTTGTCTTTTTGATCAGCTATGAATGCGCGGCGGCCGGGTTTATGGTCCATTCCGCGGAAGCCGGAGTGCGCCGGCGGCTCGAGAGCTTGATGGGGTGGCTGGCGTTGTCGTTTGGGGTCGCGTTTTTAGGCCGCAATAACGCGCAGTGGCTGCCGCTGCAGTCGTTGTTACAGCTGATCTGTGCCTACAAAGTTTATTCCCGGGCGCTGGATTTCCGCGAACAATTCTATTTTGTGCAGAAGCAACAGGGGATTCGGCAGTTAAAACCGATTCAGGCAGGCATGCTGGTCATGATCTCAGCGCTTTTGTTAGCAGGGGTGCAGGCAGGGCTGGTGCAGTCTGAAAGTAAAAATGCTCGGCCCCAGGTCTGGGTATACCGGACAGAGGACGAACATCTTAGCAACCTGATCGTGATCGAGGGGGAAAAACTGAAACTGAACCTGGCTTATCCGGTCAGCGACGCTTATTCGGATACGCGAATAAAGCTGCGGATCACGGAGACGGAAAGCGGCGAAGTTGTTTATGAAACGGAGGAAGCGCTGGATGATCAACGAACCGAACCGGGCAGTTATTGGATCATCAGCGAATTGCCGGGAACGAATCTCAGCGCCCGCCGGCCGGTTCCCTGGACGGTGACCTGGTCTGTTCTCAAGGACGAAACGGTCCTTGAAACCCAGACGTTGAGCTGCGAGCCGCTTAGGCTTCCGGTCTTTGCGGGTGAGGGTCAGTATTTCCAAATCCGCAATCTGACCGCGGGTTATGGTTACTTCTCTTCCCCGGATGTGCAGGCCAAAAACACGCTGCGGATCAATCTGCTGCGGTTTCGGAATCTGGGATATCAGATGACCATGTTTGACGCGCAGGATCAGCCGGTCATTGAAAGCTCGAGCAATGGAACGATCCGCGGCAGTCTGACATTAAGCCAGAGTACCTCAGGCTGGGGCGTAAACTTTGATGATGAGGAAGTGGTCCGCGGTGAAATTACAATCTGGGTCAGCGACGCGAAGGGGAAAAAGTTCTATGAGGAAACGATAGAGCTGGTGAAGCAGCCATGATCAACCTGATCTGTTTACCCGAGCATGAGGCCCAGCTGCGGGAAAAGCTGAAGCCCTTTGAGGCGCTGGATCTGACGCTGGTCGAAAAAGGGGTTGATTATGACTCGATTGGAATTCTGTTTCAGATGGAGGATCTGGCGGAGCTGACCGAATTCCTCAATCACCATTTTCTGCAGGAAAAGCGGCAGACACTGACTGGTCAGCATGACGGACGGACCTATGTCGTCGCGCTGGCGGACGTGCTGTATATCGAAGGGCTGCAGCGGGAAACGTTCGCTTATACCGCCAGCCGGTGTCTGCAGCTCAACCGCAAGCTGTATCAGCTGCAGGAGGAGTTGTATCCGCGTCAGTTTATCCGCATCAGCAAGTCGTATCTTGTTAACCTCGCGAAGGTCGAACAAATTGCCCCAAGCTTTAACGGCCGGCTGACGCTGGTGTTAAGCGGAGGCGTGCAGCTGGAGGTCAGCCGCAGCTATGCGCCGCATTTCCGCAAAGCGATTGGAATGGAGGGAAAACGATGATCGAACGATGGCTCTATCAAATCCTGATCGGGATGGCGATTCCCCTGACGGCCAGTTTCTTCAATCCCCGTGCGGCGTCGCCGGATGGAATCTGGATTGTACTGACCGGCATTGGCTACGCGCTGTTTTTGGAAAGCTACCGGATCTGGATGCAGTCGCTGCGCAAAGGACAGCCTTGGATCACGGGCGGAAGCCTGGTGCTGATCGCGCTGGTGGTTTTCAGTCATTTTACGCTGGAACGCTTTCTTCTTCTGATCGCGCTGGGCGTGCCGATGATCCGGCTCACTCGATCGCTGCGCCAATATTCGCTGGCGCTTGATCACTTTAAGCAGCGGCTCGCGGAAGAAAATGAAGATCCATCCACGACCGGGAAGTGCTGAAAAGAATTCAGAAAAGGAAGAAGGGAAACCGATGAAAGGGGAAGCGATTTTTTCATGGCTTCATCAGGATGCGGATCCGCAGAAACCGCTCGTCGTGATGATTTGCGGCGTAGTCGGGGCCGGGAAGACGACGCTGGCGAAGCAGCTGGAAGCCACGGGATATCTGCGCTTGTCAATTGACGAGGAGGTATGGCGGCAATATGGCCGGTATGGCGTGGATTATCCACCTTCAGCCTATGCCGCGTATTCAGCCGCAGTTGAGACCCAGCTGCAAGATCAGCTGGTGAAAGCAATTCAAGAACATCGGCCGGGGGTCATTGATTTTAGTTTCTGGAGCCGGAAGAACCGTGATGCTTACCGCCAGCGGATTGCCGCGGCCGGCGGTCAGGCCCGGCTGCTCTATTTAAAAGCCAGTCCGGAATGTTTGCGCCGCCGTCTGTGTCAGCGGGCGCAGCGCCGCGACGCCAATGCCGCGTTTGAAATCACCGGCGATCTTCTCAACGGATATCTTCAGGACTTTGAAGCGCCGCAGGGAGAAGGAGAGCTGGTGATCGATCAAGATCAGTCCGCGGATTTTCCTTGCGCTTAGAAGCCGGACAGGGACGGAGCGGAGGTCTCCGACTTGTACCGCTGTGCAGCAAACCATAAAAAAAGATCCGGAATCCGGATCTTTTTCGCATCTTACAGAGAGTTGACCGCTTTCGCTAAGCGAGCCTTCTGACGTGCTGTGTAGTTCTTGTGCTTCAGATGGCTGGTAACGGCTTTATCTAATAAAGAATTTGCAGTGTTGTACGCTGCAACTGCCTTTTCCTTATCCTTCGCTTCAACCGCAACCAGGACTTCCTTGATCGCTGTCTTCAGCGCGGATTTTTCCGCAGTTTTCGCTGCATTTCTCTTTAAATTAGTAATCGAACGTTTCTTCTGAGACTTGATGTTTGGCATTCTGACACCTCCTCCGCATTTATACCTTAAGAATTATAACAAAAGGAAGGTGAAAATGCAAACACTAATGGAAAAAGGTGACAAGAAACAAAGCGGGAATGGCAAAAATAAAGGTTGATTCCGATCAAAACCCGCGCATAACCGGCAGAAGATCCGCGCATACTAAGTCCGAGGTGAGCGTATGCGCAAACACAGAACCGATCTGGCCTATGAAGAAGTGCTGGATTTACAGGACAATGAGAATTTTACCCATACGAAAAAAGCGTACCGGGGCATTACAACCCATCATATTTCAATCCATCATCCGTGCGAGGAAATTGACAAGCAGCCGGGTGAATATGTCACGATCGAGCTGGACGATCTGAACGATGCGTCCCAACGGGAAGAGGCGATTGCCGTGACGTCGGATTGTCTTAAGCAAATCATCAGAGGACTTCCCACGCAGGGAACCCGGGCGTTAATCGTCGGGTTGGGCAACCAGGAGATCACAGCGGATTCCTTAGGCCCGATGGCGGCCCGCGAGGTGATCGTCACCGCCCATCTGCACCGGCTGAATGAAGCAGAACTGGCGCAGGGAACCAGCGAGGTCGCGGTCATCGTTCCCGGCGTGATGGGACAGACCGGTCTGGAAACCGCGGAATTTGTCCAGGCGGTAGCCCGGCAGTTTAAGCCCGATTTTGTGATCGCGATCGACGCATTGGCGACCCGTTCCATCGAGCGGATCAACCGGGTGATCCAGATCAGCGATACCGGGATTCAGCCTGGCGGCGGGGTCGGCAATCACCGCAAAGTGCTCAACGAGGAACTGGTGCAGGCGCCCGTCGTCGCGATCGGCGTCGCAACGGTCGTCAGTATTGAAGCGCTGATCGATCAGGTTCTTTCGACGATTCAATGCGACGATTATGAAAAGGTGATGGAACATATCCATTATCAGGAATCCTACCAGATGGTCGTGACGCCCAAAGAAATGGACGAGGAAGTCAAGCATTTGACGGAAGTGATATCAACGGCGATCAATCAGGTGCTTCATCCCCGCTACTCCCAGATGTAGTCATGAGCCCCCCTTGCCCCGCATAAACTGCGGAAAGAGAGGGGGCTTTTTCCTTGAAAACAAAGCTGAAAATCACACTCAAATGTTTGCTGATCCTGGCCTTTCTCGTCATGACGTCATTCTTTACCGGCTTCCGCGATTTACTTTCGCAGAATAAAACCTCGGTGCTGGAGTCGATTCTGCATCCGGTGATTGACCTGGACCGCATCTCGATCAAGGAACAGCTGGCGCTGCTGCCGGACTTCAAACAGGCGGTGGAACGGATTGATGAGGTTGTTATCAACGAGCCATTTGTACCGAAATTTGAAAAGGAAGAAAAACCGGAGAAAAAATCCGTTTACATCTATAACACCCATCAGTCGGAAACGTACAGCGACGGCACGACGACGTATGAAATCGGCATGGAGCTGGCGAAAATGTTAGAAGAAGAGGGATATTATGTTTATTTCCAGACCGGGAATTTCCTGCGTGAAGCAGAGGAGGAAGGGCTGAAATACAACCAATTATATACGATTTCCCGCCGTCATATCAACGATACGTTTGCCGAACACGGCGGCTTTGATCTGGTCATCGACCTGCACCGCGACTCCGCGCCGCGTTCCGCTTCCATTCTGGAGAGCGACGGGGTCACTTATGCGAAGATGATGTTTGTCGTCGGCATGAAATCTTCCAATGCCGCTCATGTGATGGAGCATTCCCGGCAATTAACCGACAAAATCAACCAGGTGATGCCGGGTATAATGAGATCAGTTTTTGAGCGGCAGTCAGTTTACAACCAGGATATGGCGGAGAACATGGTGCTGCTGGAATTGGGAACGGACCAAAACAGCACGGAGGAAGTCCGCAATTCCTTACGGATCTTAGTCGAAGCGTTAACGAACGGAGGGATCGAATGAAACGGTTTATTCTGGACGCCTTTTTGATTTTAATCGTCGTCAGCATCGGCAGTACGCTCAATCAGCAGCAGCCGGAATCTACGATCCAGCAGCGGATCGACGAATTCAACCGTCAGATTGAACAGGAAGAAGTGATTGAGCCGCCCGTCCACCGGGCCTCAATGTATCAGATTCAGGAGAACGCTGCCGGTCAGCTGGGGGCAAACATTTCCGAGATGGTCATCCGCGTCGTCGATGGTTCCGTGCGCATGATCGCCTCGGCTTTCGGCCAATGAACCGCGCATCTTCCTTTTGTTTATGGTATAATCGTTGACGTAAACGAAAAGGAGGGATGCCTCTTGAAAACAAGAGTCTTATTTATGGGAACGCCGGACTTTGCCTGCGGGATTTTACAGGCGTTGGCCGAGCTGCCGTTTGTTGAACTGGTCGGGGTCGTATCGCAGCCGGACAAGAAGGTCGGCCGGCAGCAGAAGCTGCAGCCGACGCCGGTGCATGCCCTGGCGCAGCAGATGGCGCTGCCGGTGCTGCAGCCGGAGAAGATCCGCACGGAGTATGCGGAAGTGCTGGCGTTAAATCCGGAGCTGATCGTCACCTGCGCGTATGGTCAGATGGTTCCGGAGGCCGTGCTGAACGCACCGAAATACGGCTGCATCAACGTTCATGCTTCGCTGCTGCCGAAATACCGCGGCGGCTCACCGATGCATACCGCGATCATTCAAGGCGAAACGGAAAGCGGCGTGACGATCATGCAGATGGTAAAGAAAATGGACGCCGGGGATATGCTGGCGGTCAAAAAGGTAGCGATTGAAGCGGAAGATACGACGGAAATCCTGCATGACAAGCTGATGGCGGCAGGCGCGGCCTTGCTGAAGGAATGTCTGCTGGACTATATCGAAGGCCGGATTACGCCGGTTCCCCAGGATGAAGCGCAGGTCAGCTTCGCCTGGAATATCACGAAAGAACAGGAGCGGATTGATTTTTCTAAATCAGGCTGGCAGATCTATAATCAGATCCGCGGGCTGATCTCCTGGCCGGTAGGCTATGGTGTGATCGCCGGACAGAAAATGAAGTTCTGGGGCGTGCGCTATCGCGAAGAGAAGTCCGGAAAGCCGAGCGGCACCATTCTCGGTTTTGACGAAACAGGGATGCAGGTCGCTGCGGGCGAGGGGATGCTTATCGTAACCGAGCTGCAGATGGAAGGCAAAAAACGGGTCAGCGCCAGGGATTTCTACAATGGCAAAGGCAAGCAGCTGATCGGCTGCCAGTTTGAAGCGCTGGCTGATTCGCAATAAAGCGAAGCTTTGTTGGCTCAAGTCTGTTTGGCGTCGACAAAAAAATGAGTTGGAAGGGAACCTGCGGATGATCCGTATCTGAAAAATAGGCAGATCGTGATTCGCATCCTGTTTTATAAAAAACGTTCTCATCGAAGGATTGCCGACAACCCCATGTCAGTTGGAAAACTGGCCTGGGGTTTTGTCTTGTTGGTTGCGGCCAAGCTTATTCAGATTGGATGGTTATGCATCTGGACTTTCTGATAAATGGGAACGGAATGGCGGCGATTTCTGCCTGAATCGATCGGGAATACCGAAGGGTTTTTTACAGCTTTCGGATTCCTGTGTTTTTTAATGGGGGAGTGTCCCCGACGGAGCCAAGCAGACAATAAGCTTGCAGACGATGAAGAAAACAGACCGAAAATCGTCTATTCAGGCTTGTTTCCCGGCGACGGAGGCGCGGTTCTGCTTTTCTTTGAGGTCGGCTTTTGATATAATAGGACAGAAGTTTAAGGAGGAAGGACAATGGATCAGTCGAAGATCAGGAACTTTTCGATCATTGCCCACATCGACCATGGCAAATCCACATTGGCGGACCGGATTCTGGAAATGACGGAAACGGTTCAGCATCGGGAAATGGTTGATCAGATCCTGGATTCTCTGGATCTGGAACGGGAACGCGGCATTACGATCAAACTGAACGCGGTTCAGCTGAAATATAAAGCGAAAGATGGCGAGGAATACATATTCCATCTGATCGACACCCCGGGGCACGTCGATTTTACGTATGAGGTTTCACGTTCACTGGCGGCGTGCGAAGGCGCGGTGCTGGTCGTGGACGCGGCGCAGGGAATTGAGGCGCAGACGCTGGCGAATGTCTATTTAGCGCTGGACAACGATTTGGAGATCGTGCCGGTTATCAATAAAATTGATTTGCCGAGCGCGCAGCCGGAAGTCGTCAAGGAAGAAATTGAAAGCGTCATCGGGCTGGATTGTACGGAAGCGCCGTTGATTTCAGCGAAGACCGGACTCAATGTCCAGGATGTGCTGGAGGAAGTCGTGAAGAAGATTCCGGTGCCTGCCGGCGATCCGCAGGCGCCGTTAAAAGCGCTGGTGTTTGATTCGGTCTATGACTCCTATCGCGGCGTTATCGTCTTTGTCCGTGTCAAAGACGGCCGGATTCAGGTCGGCGATAAAATCCGTTTCATGAATAATCAGGCTGAATATGAAGTGCTGGAATGCGGCGTGCGCAATCCGAAGGAAGTCAAGCTAGACGCTTTGGAGTGCGGCGAGGTCGGCTGGTTTGCGGCGAGCATCAAATCCGTGCAGGATGTCAGCGTCGGCGCGACCGTCACGAAGGCGGACAATCCGGCAAACGAAGCGCTGCCGGGCTACCGGAAGATGAATCCGATGGTTTACTGCGGTCTGTATCCGACGGATTCCGCGAAATACAACGATCTGCGCGACGCGCTTGAAAAGCTCAAGCTGAACGATGCTTCGCTGCAGTTTGAGGCGGAAACGTCCCAAGCTCTGGGCTTCGGCTTCCGCTGCGGCTTTCTCGGCCTGCTGCACATGGACGTCGTTCAGGAACGGCTGGAACGGGAGTACAACCTGTCGCTGATCGCGACGGCGCCCAGCGTTATCTATCATTGCTACCTGACCGACGGCTCGATGGTCAAGATCGACAACCCGGCGCATCTGCCGGAAGTCCAGCGGATTGAACGGCTGGAAGAACCGTATGTCACCGCGAACATCATGGTGCCCAACGAATACATCGGTGCGGTTATGGAGCTGTGTCAGAACAAGCGCGGAATCTATAAAGACATGCATTACATCGACGCGAACCGCAATACGCTGGAATATGAAATTCCATTAGGCGAAATCGTATTTGATTTCTTTGATAAGCTGAAAAGCTGTACGAAGGGCTATGCGTCGCTGGACTATGAAATCAGCGAATACAAAAAGAGCGATCTGGTCAAGATGGACATTTTGCTCAACGGCGAATTGATCGACGCCTTGTCGATCATCGTGCACCGCGATTTCGCTTATGCCCGCGGCAATACCATCACTGTGAAGCTGAAGGAACTGATCCCGAAGCAGCAGTTTGAAATTCCGGTGCAGGCGGCGGTGAACGGGAAGATTATCGCGCGGACCAATATCAAGTCGCTCCGCAAAAACGTTCTGGCCAAGTGCTACGGCGGCGATATTTCACGAAAGAAGAAGCTGCTGGAAAAACAGAAGGAAGGCAAAAAGCGGATGAAGGCGGTCGGATCCGTAGAAATTCCGCAGGAAGCGTTCATGGCTGTCCTGTCGATGGACGACGATAAATAAAAACAGGCCGGCGGCAGGCGAACCTCAGCGATTGGATCATCCCTTCGCGGGTTTCAGTGCCGCGCCTGTTTTTTTGGTTGCCGAGTTTAAAAATAGGAATGAGTGAAGAAAGGTCAGGGGTAAGTTATGGCAATATCAGATGAAATCCAACAGCTGCGGATCGACTGCGGCTGGGATCAAACCGACACACCGGCGATTTTAGCCAAGTCGGTCTTTGCCGAAGCCGGGGAGCTGCTGGAATGCTTTATTCAAACCGAGGAAGCGCCGGACTGGGATGCGGTGAAAAGCGAGGTCGCCGATGTTTTGATGTATGCGATGTCGATCTGCATCGATCAAGGATGGGACGCCGAGGAAGTCATCCGGGAGAAGTTTGCCGATGTGCGCCGCCGCTACCTTTGAGAACCGCGCGCTGTATGTTCACATTCCATTCTGTCAGGGAATCTGTGCGTACTGTGATTTCACCCGCGTGCGCTACCATACCGGACTGGCTGATCAGTATTTGAAGCAGCTGGCCAGGGAACTGGAAGAACGGGTGCCCTGCCAAGGCATGGAAACAGTTTACATCGGCGGGGGGACGCCGACCGCATTATCGCCCGATCAGCTGCGGCGGCTGCTGGACTTGCTTCAGCCTTATCTGCAAGGGGCGTCGGAGGTCACGATCGAAGCCAATCCGGAAGCGATCAACGCGGAACTGATCGAAATTTTGTTGAACGGCGGAATCAACCGGATATCGCTCGGCCTGCAATCCTGCGACGATGAAATTCTGAAGCAGATCGGCCGGCGGCATACGTTCGCTCAGGCGCGTCAGGCAGTGCGGCTGCTTCAGCAGGCCGGCTTGACGAATATTTCCTGCGATTTGATTTACAGCCTTCCGCATCAGACGAGGACACAATGGGAAAAAACACTCCAGGACGTCCTGTCGCTGAACATTCCGCATTGCTCGCTGTATGCGCTGACGATTGAGGAACACAGCGAATTCGGCCGGACGGGTCAGCGGCCATTGGACGAGGATACCGAAGCCAGCATGTATTTTGAAGCGGTCCGGGTTTTAACCGAGGCCGGCTATCAACATTATGAAATATCCAATTTTGCGAAGCCGGGCTATGCGTCGCGGCATAATCTGCATTATTGGAACTATGATGATTTTTACGGCGTCGGGCTGGGCGCCAGCGGGAAGCTGAGTTCTTTTCGTTATGACAATACACGCAATTTTCAGGAATATTTTAAAGGACACTGGATCGGGGAAACGATCGAACTGTCGCGGCGGGATCAAATGTTTGAAAGGGTGATGATGAATCTGCGCACAGCCCGGGGGGTGTCGCTGGCTGACTTTGAACAGAAGTTCGGGTTGCCGCTGAGCGAGGTCTATCCGGATGCGGTGCAGAAAGGGATCCGGCAGGGCTGGCTCAGAATGACGGAGGATCGCCTGGCACCGACCGAAGCCGGCATGGCGTTATTAAATACGGTACTGGAGGAGTTTCTGGATTAAGAAACTTCTTTTCCATTGAGGTCAAAACGATCCATTAAAAAAACCTCCGGAAACATCCGAAGGTAAAAAGAAGCTATTTTTCGTAATGCTTGATGATGGCCTGGGTGCCCAGATCGCCCTCGCCCGCATCCTGCATCTGTTCATACATGGAAAGTACGATCTCCAGCACCGGCAGTTCCACGTTCTGCGCTGTTGCCGCTTCCTTAGCCAGCCGCATATCCTTGATGAAATGCTTGATGAAGAAGCCTGGATTATAATCTTCCTGTAGCATCTTGACACCGTTGTTGCTCATCTGCCAGCTGCCGGCCGCACCCTTGCTGATGGCGCCAAGCAGTTTTTCCGGATCCAGGCCGTTCGCCTTGGCATAGACGATCGCTTCCGCCACCGCGCTGACCGTACCGGCGATTGCGATTTGATTCGCCATCTTGGTATGCTGGCCGCAGCCTGCCGGTCCCATCCACAGCACGGATTTGCCCATCTTGTTGAAATACGGCAGGCAGGCGTTAAAATCTGCTTCCTCACCGCCGACCATGATCGACAATGTGCCCGCCGCCGCGCCGCTGTCCCCGCCGGAAACCGGCGCATCCAATACGCGGATCTGATGCTCTTTTCCCTGTTGATGAAGCTTCACCGCCAGCGAAGGGGAGGACGTCGTCATATCGACCGCAAGGGCTCCCGGCTTGGCTGCTTTGAAGATTTCAGCGTAAACTTCTTCGACGTCTTTCGGGAAACCGACGATTGTGAAAATCAAGTCTGCGTCCTTGACGGCGTCGGCGACAGTATAAGCGACCTGCGCGCCTTTTTCCTTTAACGCTTCCGCTTTGGCCGCCGTCCGGTTGTAGACTGTAACTTCGTCGCCCTGATTCAATAAATGGGAAACCATGGATTTACCCATGACCCCGGTTCCGATCCATGCAATTTTACTCATCGTATCACCTCTTGTCCTATTATACCTTCTCTCGGGGGCAAAACACAAGCGCTGCTGTCGCTGCTCAGCAGGGTGGATTAACCTGTAAACCGCTTCATAAAGCCGGATTGGATGAAAATAAGACTTGTCAAGCAGGGGCGGTTTATGCTATGATTAACACGCTGTTGAACTGGGATGCACGATGACTCCGTCGGCACGCTCGGTCCATCAGGTCTTAACGATATAGGAGGAAAACACATGTTAAGTAAAGCAGAAAAGACCGCGATCATTAAAGATTACGCTCGTTTTGAAGGCGATACCGGTTCCGTTGAAGTTCAGGTTGCCGTTCTGACAGCGCAGATCAACCGCCTGACAGAACATTTAAAGGAACACAAGAAGGATTACCATTCCACACGGGGTCTGATGATGATGGTCGGCCGCAGAAGAAAGTTCTTAGCTTATCTGCGCGACACGGATATCAACCGTTACCGTGATCTGATTCAGCGCTTAGGCCTGAGAAAGTAAGGATGAAGACAGCGTTTCACCACGCTGTTTTTTTTATGCTTCCAACCGATTGCGCGGTTTGTTTGCGAAGCCGGTATTTTCCGTGGAAGAATAGCTGAATGTGAGACAAAAGAAAAGGAGTGGCAGCGAAGGGGATAACCCCAGACGTTGCCACTCTTTTCTGGTTAAGAGAGTCAGACCGCGGCCTGATGAGAATGCTTGTGATGGGCAGGATGCAGATTTTCTTTGGGAATGGATCCGGATAAGATTAGCGAGGTCTTCGCACACAGCGGACCAATGATTTCATACAGGATCGCCGTTGACAGGATGACCGTGGACAACAACGTTCCATATTCGCCGGGTAAGATCCGCTGGCCCAGGGCCGCTAAACCAATCGCGACGCCGGCTGACGGCACCAGTGCCAGGCCGAAATTATTTCGCGTTGCGGCCGGCGCCTGGATCAGGGTACAACCGATCCACGAACCGATCAGCTTGCCGACAATGCGGAAGAAGAAGAACCCCAGACCGATCAAGCCGACATAACGCAGTGCCGGAATATTCAGATTCATGCCGCTGACGACGAAGAAGATTGTCATGATCGGCGGGGTGAAGCTGCTGACCTGATCGAACAGCTGAATATCTTTGGATAAATTCAGATAGGCCGCGCCCATTGCCATGCAGCACAACAGCGGCGAGACATCCAGCGCGGTGCACAGCGCGCTCATAATTAAGATCATCGATACCGCGATGATCAGACGGTTATCGTCGGAACGTTTTTCCGTAATCATCTTATGCATGATCAGACCGCAGCCGATGCCCATGGCCACCGCTAAACCGTTGGTTAAGACCGGCTCGATAAACACCATGAGATTCATCGCGGAGTGCTGAACCAGCGCTTCCGCGATCGCCGCGCAGACGCTGAAGGCAAGAATGGATACCGCATCGTCCAAAGCGACGACCTGCAGGATTAAATTGACGAAATCGCCCTTGGCCTGATACTGCCGGATCGTCATGATCGTGGAAGCCGGCGCGGTCGCCGATCCGATTGCCCCCAGTAAGAGCGCGAAGGCCAGCGGCTGGCGGAAGATCACAACCATCACGAAGATGATGACTACCGCGGCGATCAACGCTTCGCAGCACGTTAGGATCAGGATATTGATGCCGTTGCGCTTCAACTCATGAAACAGAAAGTAGCGGCCGACGCCGAAAGCGATAAAGCCCAGCGCCACGTCGGTGACAAAACCGAGGCTGTTGATGATTTCCGTCGGGATTACGTTGAAGCAGAACGGCCCTAACAGCACGCCGGTCAAAATATAAGCTGTCACATTGGGCAGCTTCAGCAGCTTTGTTACCCGGGTTAACAGAAACCCGCTTAACAAGATAATCGCCAGACACAGCCCCAGCTCGGAATTGGGCTGTAAATTAAATGAACTTAACATCGTTTGAATTCCCCCTTGTCGTTTCCTACTTGATTATATGAACCAAAGAGGATAAAATCAAATTATGAATATTTTGTGTATTATAAATATATTTAATAATAGGAGGATGACCTGATGATTGATCCCAAGATTAAAACATTGCTGGCATTAGTGGAATGCGGCAATTATACCAAAACGGCGAAACAGCTGGCTTTAACGCAGCCGGCGATCACCCATCACATCAAACTGCTGGAGGAAGAATTCGGCATTAAGATTTTTTATAAAAACCGCCGTCAGCTGGTTCCGACTCCGGAAGGCGAGGTGCTGATTAAGTATGCACGGCGGGCTTATGCGCTTTCCGAGAATCTGCGCCAGGCGTTAAGCGACGTCCGCAGCCAGGTGAAAAGCCTGACGCTGGCCATCACGCCGACTGCCCAGAACAACATCGTGCCGCATTTATTCGCGAAATACTGCAACGAACATCCTAACGTTCATATTAATATTATTACGGATAACATAAATAATATTTATAGTAAGCTCAAGATGTACGAGGCGGATCTGGCGATCATTGAAGGCAATATCACCGCCCCGCATTTCACTTCCATCCTGCTGGATACCGATTCGCTGTGCGCGGCCGTCTCGGTCAATCACCCGCTGGCCAAAAAGCAGAGCGTATCGCTGAGCGAGCTGCGGAATGAAAACTTCATTCTGCGTTCCTCCAGTGCCGGTACCCGCAGTCTGTTTGAAAGTCATTTAATTTCGCAGAATTTAAGCATCCATGATTTCAATGTAATCATGGAGATCGACAGCGTCGTCGTGATCAAAGAACTCGTCGCTTCCAATATGGGCGTTACGATCATCTCAAAAAATGCCTGCCGCAAAGAGGTGCAGAAGAAAAAGCTGGTGACGCTGCCGATTGAAAACATGACGATGGTGCGTGAAATCAACATGGTGTATTACCGCGAATTCCGGCATCCGGAAATCCTGCGCGATATCCAGGCGATCTATACGTCAACCTTGGAATCCTGACGGAGAAAATCCAGAAACAATGCGGTCGTGGCGGAAAGCGGCCGCTTTTTCGACCAGATCAGACACGTCTTGGTGACGAGCCGATCGCAGGCGATCGGCTTGACGGACATCTGCGCCAGATCGATGAAGCCGGCTGAGGAATAGGGGACGATCGCCATGCCCAGCCCGGCCTGCGCCCATTGGATCGAAGTCCGGGCATCGTCATTAAGACAAAGCGGGGAAGGCGTGAAGCCTTCCTTTTGACATTCTTCCGCTAACAGGGCCGCGAAACGGCGGTAATAAACCAGCGGCTGATCCTTTAACTGGCGGATTGTGACCTGTTCGTCTGGAAATGGATCCGCTTCCCGCCGGACGACAACGGCCAGCGGATCAGCGTCCAGTTCCAGGACGTGAACCGAAGCGTCGTAAAAGGGTGTGCGCACGATCGCAGCTTCAATCAGGCCTGCCGCCAGTTTGTTCAACTGTTCAAACGTATTGCCTTCGTCGATCTGATAACGCATTTTCGGATGCTGGGCGGCGAAATGGAACAGTCTTGGATATAATAAGGAAGCGGCGGAGGAGGAAACCGCGCCCAAGCGCAGGACGCCCCCCTGTCCCTGGGCATAGCCGGTGATCTCCCGGCGCGTGTCTTCCGTCAGGCTGAGAATGTCCAAGGCCCGCTGATAAAAGCGCTCGCCGGCCGCGGTGAGTTGGATCCGCCGTGCTCCGCGGAAAAACAACGGTGTTCCGAGCTCCTGTTCCAGCTGCTTCATTGCCACACTGAGCGGCGGCTGGGATAAGTTCAGCGCGGAAGCGGCCTGTAAGATGCTGCCATGCTGGACTACGGCGACATAATATTCGAGCTGACGCAGTTCCATTTTGATCCTCCTATATGATTTAAGTATAGTTTATATAGTAAACCAATATTTTTTCTATATCAAGGGCGCTGGTATAATAAGTAAAGTCTGAAAGGAAGAAGTTTGTATGAAAACGATTGTTTCGTATTTCCGGTATTTTAAAAAAGAACTCGTGTTCGGTCCGTTGTTCAAGCTGGCGGAAGCAATTTTTGAGCTGTTGGTGCCGTTGGTGATGGCCCGGATCATCGACGTTGGCATCGCGCAGAAAGATCTGGCTTATATATTGCGCCAGGGCGGCGTGATCGTCGGCTTCGCACTGGTTGGCATCGTCTGTTCCCTGACGTGTCAGTATTTTGCGGCGCGGTGTTCGCAGGGGATGGGCACGGAGCTGCGGCGGGCTGTGTATCATCAGATCAATTTATTCTCGGCCCAGCAGGTCAGTCAGTTTTCTTCTTCGTCGCTGATCACGCGCTTAACCAATGACATCAATCAGGTCCAGCAGGCCGTCGCGATGTTGATCCGGCTGGCGATCCGGGCGCCGTTTCTGGTGCTGGGGTCGTTGACGATGGCGATGGTGATCGATCGGACGATGGCGCTGATCTTTCTGGCGGCGATCGTTGTGATCGCTCTGGTTTTGAGCGTGTTGATGACGTGTTCCTCGCATTTTTTCAGAGCTGTGCAGCGGCAGCTGGACCGGATTTCGCAGATTACGCAGGAGAACCTCGAAGGTCAGCGCGTCATCCGCGCGTTCTCGCGGCAGCGGTTGGAAACGCAGCGGTTTGACGAAGCTGCCCAGGCGAGCTATCAAGCGTCGATGCGCGTCGGCTGGATCAGCGGCCTGTTTAACCCGGCGACGCAAATTGTCATTAATTTAGGTATTGTCGCGCTGCTTTACTGCGGCAGCTTTCAAGTCAACAGCGGCGCTTTGAGCCAGGGCAACCTGGTTGCGCTGGTCAATTACATGACGCAGATGTTTCTGGCCTTGGTCGTTCTGGCCAATTTGTTTGTAATCTTCACAAAAGCCGCCGCCTCGGCCGGCCGGATTGAAGCGATCTTAAAAACAGAGCCGGCGATCACCGGTGGAATCACGGAGCTGTCAAAGGACAAGGACGCTGTGCTGGAGATGGATAAGGTCAGCTTTGGCTACAGCGAAGGGGAAAGTGCGATCGAACAGATCAGCTTTACAATTCAGCCGCACCAGACCGTCGGACTGATTGGCGGAACGGGCTGCGGCAAAAGCACAATCGTGCAGCTTCTGCCGCGGCTGATCGATCCGACAGCGGGCGAGATCCGGCTGGGCGGAGTGCCGCTGAGGGAACTTTCATTAGCGGACCTGCGCCGTCAGATCCGGATTGTACCGCAGAAGGCGGTGTTGTTTTCCGGGACGATCCGTGAGAATCTTCGCTGGGGCAATCAAGACGCTGATGATGCGGCGTTATGGCAGGCGCTGACACTGGCGCAGGCCAGAGATTTCGTCGAAGCGATGCCGCAGGGACTGGATACGCTGCTGGTGCAGGGGGGCAAGAACTGTTCCGGCGGTCAGCGGCAGCGTTTGTGCATTGCCCGCGCGCTCGTGGGCCGGCCATCTCTGTTGGTGCTGGACGACAGCACCAGCGCGCTTGATTATCAAACCGACGCCCGGCTGCGGCAGTCGTTAAAAAAGATTGAGGGCAGTCCCGCGGTGCTGATCGTATCTCAGCGGATCGCCTCGATCCGGCATGCGGATTTTATCCTGGTGATGGATCAGGGCCGGCTGGTTGGTCAGGGGACGCATGAGGAATTGCTGGACAGCTGTGCGGTGTATCAGGAAATCGTCCGTTCACAGACGAGGGAGGATCAACGATGAGTCAGTCAGCTTTATTACGGCGCTTACTGCGCTATGTAAAACCTTATGGCTTGCTTTTGGGAATGGCGCTGGTCTTCGCGCTGCTGCAGGTTGCGATGACGCTGAGCGCGCCGGTGATCATCGGCCAGGCTGTCGATGCGATTGTGGCGGCGGGGCAGGTTGATTTTATCCGGGTCACGCAGACACTGGCCGCGCTGGCGGCTGTTGTGATTCTGGCCGCGTTCTTTCAGCTGTTGATGACCTGCTGCACCAACGCCTGCTGCTACCGGACGATCCGGGATCTGCGCATGCAATGCTTCGCGCAGTTTCACGCGCTGCCTCTAGCAACGCTGGACAAAACGCAGCAGGGAGATTTTATGAATACGCTGGTTAACGATATCGACGTGATCTCCGACGGTCTTCTGCAAGGCTTCACGCAGCTGTTTACCGGCGTGATCACAATTGTCGGTACGCTGGGCTTTATGCTTTCAATTCATCCGGGAATCACGCTGGCCGTCGTGCTCATCACGCCGCTGTCTCTAGGCGTCGCTTCATTTATCGCTTCCCGCAGCTCGCGCTTGTTTAAGCAGCAGGCGCGGATTAAGGGGGAACTGTCCGGATTTGCCGAGGAACGGGTCAACGGACAGAGTCTGGTCGCAGCCTACAATCAGCAGGCAGCTTCGGAAGCGGCCTTTGATGAAATCAATCAGCGGCTTAATCAGGTTGGCACGCAGGTGCAATTCATTTCTTCCCTGACCAATCCATGCACGCGTTTCGTCAACAATCTGGCCTATGCGGCTGTCGGCATCATCGGCGCCCTGACGGCGTTGGGCGGCGGCATGAGCGTCGGTCAGCTGACTTCGTTTTTAAGCTATGCCTCGCAATATACCAAGCCGTTTAATGAAATCAGCGGTGTCGTTACCGAGCTGCAGGCCTCCCTAAGCAGCTGCGAGCGGGTTTTCCATCTGCTTGATCAGCCGCAGGAAAGCGATCAGGCGGATCAGGGATTAGGAAAACAGGGCCGCGGTGAGCTGCGGCTGGAGCACGTATCCTTTCGTTATCAGGCAAACGAACCGTTGATCGAGGATTTCAATCTCAGCGTCAAGCCGGGTCAGAAAATTGCGATCGTCGGCCCGACCGGCTGCGGCAAAACGACATTGATCAACTTGTTGATGCGTTTCTACGAGATCGGCGGCGGAGTGATCCGGCTGGACGGCGTGGACACCCGCACGCTCAGCCGCAGTGAACTGCGCGCCAACTTCGGCATGGTGCTGCAGGACTCCTGGATCTTCCGCGGCACAATCCGCGAGAACATCGCTTACGGCCGGCCTGACGCTTCGCTTGCGGACGTGGAGAAGGCTGCCCGGCAGGCGCATCTCGATTACTTTATCCATCAGCTGCCGCAGGGCTATGATACGCTGCTGGATGAAACCGTTTCGTTGTCGCAGGGACAGAAACAGCTGCTGTGTATCGCGCGGGTGCTGCTTTGCGATCCTAAAATCCTGATTTTAGATGAAGCGACCAGCTCGATCGATACCCGGACGGAACTGTTGGTGCAGTCGGCGTTCGATCAGATGATGCAGGGCCGCACAAGCTTCATCGTCGCTCACCGCTTGTCGACGATCGAACAGGCCGACCGGATTCTTGTGATGAATCACGGTCAGATTCTGGAACAGGGCAGTCACCGTGAACTGTTGAACCAGGGCGGCTTTTACAGTCAGCTCTACAACAGTCAGTTTGCGGGCGAATAAACCGGAGGGCCCGATGCTGAGGGGCGGGAAAACACAGAGACGCTTTTTCGCAGGAACCATTTTGTAAGTCGGACTTCACGTTGAGAATCGAGTAAAGAAGATCTCCCGCTGGATAAAGCATCCCGGGGGATTTTTTTATTGAAAATTTTAAGGATGAGGAAAGTCTGAAATCTGGATTTTGGCTTAGGCGTGTCTTTTCCCTTAATTAAATCGAATGAAACAAGCCGGCGCTGAGATCGGATGGAGAGCGTTTCAGAGATCGCTCAACGCTTTCTTGTCTTCTGCGAGTTCTTATTTTATGATCAGTCTCAGATTACAGTTTGGATTCAATTAAAATGAATCCGAATAAAATGGTAAGGGTTAAAATTTTAAGATTGACAGGGTTGGAATTATAATTCTTTTGCGTTACAATGAAGTTACTTTCTGCGGTAGTTAGTGAATAAGATCCGTAAGACGTTGTTTTTGATCAACATAAATAGTTATTCAGGGCATGGGGCAGAGTGGGCGTTCTTTCTGATGATTTGCGATTTCATTTAGAAATTCGCGAATTGTAAGATCATTTTAAGTTTTATTCATAATCTAAGAATTTCGATGCGTCAGAGGCAAAAGAAAATGAAAAGAATGAAATAAACTCAAATGCGTTGAGATGAGGCCACGTTTATTGTATAATTAACTCACTAAAGATGATAGGTATCTCTGAAAGCGAGGTCTTCTTCATGAAAACGATAACGTGTTCCGATCGGG
>ERZ1106981.500-NODE-500-length-27986-cov-8.378146_pt1 | contig 27986 bp, 26 predicted proteins | sample MGYA00403692_ERZ1106981 | MGnify/ENA primary metagenome ERZ1106981 (study PRJEB35170, sample SAMEA104062431) | human gut metagenome | biome: human gut; feature: human-associated habitat; material: faeces | place: Denmark | collected 2012-06-22 ... | reverse complement strand
AAGAGTGATTTCCACTTGCCCCGCCCAGAAGTGGAACTTAACTTTTCAATTGAGCTGGAAAATGGATTAGTCTTGGCTTTGCAATCGGATATTGACAGTCAGGGCAAAGTTGAGTATACTTTTTGAAGTGATCCTTTAAGAGCGTCCCGTGAGGCGTCTCAAGGAAAATGAATTTGCAACCTCTATTCATTTACTCCTGAACTTAAAGGGTCAGGAGTATTTTTATGAAAGGGGATCTGAATGAAAAAAACAGAAAAGAAAGGCAGTCATCTTGCCGTCAAAATGGCAATCGCCATGGTTTTAGGCTTACTTTGCGGACTCGGCATGCTGATGCTTCGTGAAAATCTCTTGGCCGCGGGTCAGTCACAGACCTGGACGACAATCAACAATCTTCTATTTCAGGATATTACCGCAGAAGGTGGTAAAAATGCGATTGGTTTGTTTTACATCGTAGGTCAATTATTCGTCAACGCCTTACAGGTCATCATCGTTCCGATGATCTTCTGCTCAATCGCCTTGGCGATCTGTCAGATTACGGATACCCGTAAATTGGGACGCATTTCCAGCAAGACCTTGGGAACGTTCTTGTTGACGACAACTGTTGCCCTGTTAGTTGCGGGGGCTGTCGGCTTTGCGGTTTACGCGGCAGGCGCCTTCAATGCGGTGAAAGTTAGTGGGCTGAATGTTTCGACAGGCTCCAGCGGAAGTAATCCGCTCTCGATTCTCTTATCCATTATTCCAAACAACATGACCAGTGCTTTCTCGACAAACTCGCAGGTTCTGGCTGTTGTATTCCTGGCAGTGGCTACTGGTTTGGGAATCAATGCTCTGGGACATAAGATTACAGTGTTAAAGAAGCTGCTGCAGGAGATCAGTGATCTGATTACCGTCTGCCTAAGTTATGTGATCAACAAGTTTGGTCCGCTGGCGATCTTTGTCCTGCTGACAAGAACCTTTGCGATCTATGGTGTTGATCATCTGAAACCGGCATTGGCCTATGTGGTGACGACAGTGCTGCTGCTCTTATTCTTTTTGGTTGTCGGATATGCAGTTTTTGTCGCTGTTTTGGGCCGAATCAATCCGCTGCCGTTTATCAAGAAAATGGCTAAGGTTGCCGTGTTCGGTTTTTCTACCTCTTCCAGCGCTGCGACATTGCCGCTGAATCGGAAGACCGTTACCGAAGAGCTGGGTGTCAGTGATGAGATCGCTTCCTTCACGCTGCCGTTAGGCATGACGGTGAATATGGACGGCACTGCAATTATGCAGGTCATTGCCGCAATCTTTGTCGCTGCTTCCTCAGGATATCAGGTTACCTTCTCCAGCATCGCGGTTATCGCCATTCTGGCATTGATCGCTTCGATTGGAACTCCGGCGGCTCCAGGTGCGGGCGCTGTCATTCTGTTTACGATTCTGACAGGCATGGGTTATACCAATGATGCTGCACTATTGGCCTATTCCTTGATCTTGGCGATTAATCGCCCGATTGAAATGCTGGTTACTTCCTTGAATGTTGTTGGCGATGCCGCCACCTCGGTGATCGTGGCCCGCAGTGAAAAAATGCTGGATGAAAAACAATACAACGCCCAACAGAACTAGCTGATAACGATCTGAGTCAGAGGCTGAAAAAGCTTCTGGCTTTTCTTCTGTTCATGGGTGACAAACAAACGTTTCGGTGCTATTCTATTATTCAGTTTAAGGGGGAGCTTAACAGATGAAGCAGTTTCAGCATCCAACAGTCAATGAGATCACAGAGGGCGTGATCTGGAAGCAGCTGTTGTTATTTTTCTTTCCGATTATGCTCGGAACTTTCTTTCAGCAGCTGTATAATACGGCAGACGCGGTCATTGTCGGCCAGTTTGTCGGCAAAGAGGCTCTGGCCGCTGTCGGCGGCGCGACAGGAACACTGATCAATTTGTTAGTTGGATTTTTCGTTGGTTTGGCTTCCGGTGCTACTGTGATCATTTCTCAATATTATGGGGCGATGAAGATAGAGAAGTCCAGCGACGCCGTCCATACCGCAATTGCGATGTCGTTTGTTGGAGGGGCAATCCTGATGGTGATCGGCATTCTCGGCGCACCGTTGGCTTTAAGAGCCATGGGGACACCTGAGAACATCATGAATTATTCCCTGATCTATATGATCATTTATTTTGTAGGCTTGATTCCAAATCTTTTGTATAACGTGGGTTCGGGTATTCTTCGGGCGATTGGGGATTCCAAACGTCCGATGTATTTTCTCATTGTGTGCTGTCTAGCTAATGTCGTTCTTGATTTGATCTTTGTCGTCGTTTTCCAATGGGGTGTTTTCGGAGCTGCCGCAGCCACGTGCATCGCTCAGTATATCAGCGGTGGACTGGTCCTTCTCAGCTTATCTCAGGCCGAGGATGAACGTTATCGGCTGATTCGCAAACGAATCAAGCTGCACTCTGCGTTGTTAAAAGAAATTGTTGTTATCGGCATTCCAGCAGGACTGCAGTCAGTGATGTATTCGGTTTCCAATATTGTCATCCAGGCTAGCGTAAATACGTTTGGCACGGATATGATTGCGGCTTATACTGCTTATGGGAAGATCGATGGACTGTTCTGGATGATCATGGGTGCCTTTGGCGTAGCGATCACAACCTTCGTAGGGCAGAATTTTGGCGCCGGTAAAATGGATCGTATTCACAAGAGCGTTAAAGTCTGCTTAGGTATGGCTTTCGGCACTGCTTTTGGCATGAGTGCCATTCTCATGCTGACAAGCCGGGGAATCTATCATTTGTTTACTCAGGACATCGCTGTTGTTGAAGCCGGGATGCAGATGCTGCTGTATCTAGCACCTTATTATTTCACTTACGTTTGTGTCGAAATTCTCTCAGGGGCAGTGCGCGGGACTGGCGATTCCGTGATTCCGATGATCATGACCTGTCTTGGCGTCTGTGTACTGCGGGTGGTGTGGATCTGGGCTGCCGTTCCTCTCAATCATACGATTGAAAATGTATTATTCAGCTATCCGTTAACCTGGTCATTAACTTCTGTTCTCTTTATTTTTTATTATCTGCAGGGTGGCTGGTTAAAACGCAGAATAAAAAAAGAACAACAGAAATCACTGCAAGGTTAAAGGTTGTTCATTAAAATAAACGGTTTCAGAATAACGTTTCCTGTGATTGTGGTTAGATTTTTAACTTCTGTAAAATAGATCTGTATAAAAAATCGAAGACTAAAATTCTTCGATTTTTTTACATTTCCACAATGTCGTTGAGTACATATACTATGTTATTCATTACATTTTAGCAATTAATTTTGGAAGATTACCTACACTTTCATTGACAATCGCCTCTACTGCTTTTATAATGTCTAATGTAAGAAGATAGGCTTTTTATTTCCATTTATTACCTTAAAGATGGTTGTCAAAAAAGGTGTAGGTTTTCTTACAAATGTGAAAAATAGTTTCGCATTCACACACTAAACCATAAATAGAATATAAAGTTTTAATTTTTTTTATGGATTAAATTAAAAGAAAGTTATTCTTCCTCAATGGCTGCAAGGGGCACCTTGGGGAAGGGTTTCATTGGTATGCTTTTCATGAACCCATTTTTTCATATCTGGGTCGGCGAAGCATACCTTTTTTTGTTTTATACCAAAGGATGTGACACATTGAAAAAACAAAGAACCACCCACAAGAAAACCAGGATCTTATTGATTGTAATTGGCATTCTTGCTTCTTTAATTCTAGCACTAGTTCTAGGCGGAAATCTCTATATCGATTCCTTATTGAATAGAACAATCCGATCAAAGAAACTATCCAATGAAGATGCCCTAGTAAGCCATGAGGTCTTGGATCAAGTCAAGAATCACCGTATTATTAATATTGCCTTATTCGGCTCTGACAATGCCAGAAAAGCTCAATGGAATAACTATGAGATGGAGCGTTCTGATGCCATAAAGATTATTTCTTTGGATTTTGATTCTAAAAAGATAAAAATTACCTCTTTACAGCGCGATACCTTAATCTACATTCCAGATTCTTACAATGACTATGATAAATTAAATCATGTGCATTGGCGAGGAGGTCCGGAACTGGCAGTAAAAACGTTGAATTATAACTTTGACTTAGATATAACGCAATATGTCGGCTTAAGTTTTGAAGCAATAGAAACCTTAGTAGATTTAGTCGACGGCATTGATATAACGCTGCCGGATGGGCTCTTAGCTACACAAGTGATGGATTTAGGTGCTACTCGGAATGGGAATGTCTTTCACTTAAAAGGGAAACAAGCGCTAGGTTATTGCCGCTTGAGAAAACTTGACGATGACTTTCACAGAATGGATCGACAAAATGAAGTAATCTTCAAGATTCTAGAGAAGCTGAGTAAAAAGAATCTGATTGAATTAATGGACATTGTCAATGAAATGCTTCCTTATGTGGAAACCAATCTGACTAACAATGAAATCAAGAATTATGTCAGTTCGTTATTGAATTTTGATTTAAAGAATATTAATCAATTCCAGATTCCATCGAAAGGGATGGATTCCATTGAGAAAGTTATTGAATACAATGGATTTAGTCCAATCTATATGATGGAAAATTATGAGGATCTAGCGAAAGAACTCCATTGGAATATTTATGAAGATGAAGATTATCAACCAAGCTCAACAATTGTTCAATTAGAACAGAATATCCAAAATCAATTTGGAGGATCCTGAAAAGGGTCTCTTTATGATGAATAAGAATAAGGGGAGAAAACAAACATGTACGAAAACGATGAAATCGAAATTGATCTGTCGCGGGTGTTTGAAATTGTGAAGAAGTATTTCAAACCCTTCGCGCTGATTATCTTGGCTGCTTCGATTGTGGCAGCGTTAATTACTTTGTTTCTAATACCGAAGAAATATACCGCGGAAGCTAAGCTAATTATTGTCCAAAAATCGAACCCAGACAGTCAACAGATCAGTTACAACGATCTTCAGATATCACAAAAGTTAGTCAACACTTACAGTGAAATCCTAAAAAGTGAAGCAGTTAGTGACGAGGTGATTCGCAACTTAAAATTAAGTCAGGATGGGATTGATCATAAAGCCTATCTAGATATGGTCAATATCAGTTCTGTCAAAGATACAGAAGTTATTAAAATTTCTGTAGAAACCAAAGATCCGGAACAATCCGCAAAGATCGCAAACGAAATTGTTTCTGTTTTCCAGAGTAAAATTGTAAACATTATGAATATTGAAAATGTGACAGTTTTAAACTCTGCGAAAGTGCCAGAACAAAAGTCGAGTCCTTCGAATGTAAAGAATACAATGATTGGTTTTTTATTAGGCTGTGTGATTGATGGATGTATTGTGATGTATCTCTTGTTGAATGATAGAAATATCCGGACTGAAGAAGAATTAAAACAGATCTTTGATTATCCGATCATTGGTTTAATTCCAGAGTTGAATATGAATGCAGGAGGGAATGACTAATGTTAAGAGTAGGAGAAGAATTGATTACTTTAATTGATCCGGATTCCCCAGCAGCTGAAGCCTATCGTACTTTAAGAACCAATATCTTAATGAGGAATTTCGATAAGGATATGAAAGTCATTAATATCATATCGACAACTGCGCAAGAAGGAAAAAGTACGTGCGTTTTGAATCTCGCGATGGTTTATGCTCAATTACAGAAAAGGGTCTTAGTCATCGATTTAGATTTACGCATGCCGACAATTCATAAGAAACTAAAGTTAAAAAATAAGAAAGGCATCTCTGATATTATTGGACATCAAGCAGAATTTGAAGAAGTTGTTCTACAACCTTATGAAAATGTAGATGTCATCACAGCGGGAACGAAGATTCCTTTTGCCTCGGAATTTATTCAGTCCAATGCATTGAAAGAGTTTATTGATGAACGGAGAAAGGACTACGACTTAATTCTCTTAGACTGTCCGCCTGTAGGATTAGTCACCGATGGTGTTGTGGCGGCTTCCTATTGCGACGGTACGATTCTTGTCTGTGCCTCGAATCGGAATGACCGGAAAGAGTTGTTGCGGGTTAAGGACCAGTTGGAACAGACGCAAGTTAACGTGATTGGGATTGTGATGACGATGATGCCAGTCCAGAAGAAATACTATAACAGTTATGGCTATCGCTACAGCGACAGTCAGAAGAAAACAACGCCAAAGAAAAAGAAAAATACTTTGATGTCATCCATTACGAAAAAGAGTGATAAAAAGAAATGATTGATATTCACAGTCATTTAGTTCCAGGGGTGGATGATGGCAGCCAGAGTATAGAAGAATCACTGCGATTGTTGAAACAAGCAGAGATAGAAGGCATTACTGAAATCATCACCACACCGCATTATATGAAAAATGGCGATTTCAGGACTAAGGCGGCAGAACTTGTACAACGATTTAATGCATTGAAAGAAACCTATCAAGGAACAATCAAGCTTCATCTTGGAAATGAATTGTATATTCATCCTGATTTGCCTGAACTGTTGGAACAAGGAGAGATCTTAACCCTAGCCGAATCGAATTACATTCTAGTTGAGTTTCCATTTCATGAATATAAAGAAGATTATGATGAGATACTTTATGAGTTATCATTGAAATATCAAATCATTATCGCTCATCCAGAACGATATAGCTATGTTCAAGATGATCCCAACTTTTGTTTGCAATGGCTGAAGGAAGGGTATCTGCTTCAGTCAAATCAAAACAGCTTGTTTAAAAAAGAAACAAGAAAAGTCTTGATTCCAATGATTGAACATGGCTTTGTCAGCTTTATTGCCAGCGATGCTCATAACGGATATCGTCCTTTGGTTTTAAGAAAAGCTTATGAGTTACTTTCCGAAGAGTTTAATGAAACTCTTGCAATTCAATTAACAAGAGAGAATCCAAAGAGAATCATGATGAATGAAAGGATTGTTCCAGAATACAGGGAAATGAAGAGAAAGAAGAAACGGTTTTTGTGGAGATAACAGAAATCGTTTTTATATGGGGAAAAGGGGGAGAAGAAGATGCAGAAAAGAAAACGAAGAGTAGAACATTGGCAGGTCATCTCACTCTATCTCTTTCTTTATGATGTGTTCGCAGTTAACTTAGCGTATTTACTGGCTTTGTGGTTTCGTTTTGATTGTCGGTTTACATTGATTCCACAAAGTTATCTCAATGCTTGGATTCAGTTTATACCAATTTATACCGTGATCAGCTTAGTGATTTTTACTGGATTGAAACTATATCGTAGTTTATGGCGGTTTGCGGGTTACAGTGAGTTGCTTCGAGTGACTGCGGCTACAATCATGACTGGATTCTTGCACTGGTTAGGAATCACGACATTCTTTCAGAGTATGCCGATTTCTTACTTCTTGTTTGGGATGATTATTCAGTTCTGCTTAACGATCGGAATTCGTTTCTCCTATCGATTTGTCTTGTTGGAAAGAAGCCGAAGAGAGAAATTGATGAAGAAGAAACAAGAGAAGAACATCCTATTGATTGGGGCTGGGGATGCTGGACGAATGATCTTACGAGATGTACAGCGAACGGAGTTTGATGTCGGCAGAGTGCAATGCATCATTGATGATAATCCGAATAAATGGGGACGCTTCATTGATGGGATTCCAATTGTCGGAGGTCGAGAAGATATCTTAGTCAATGTTGAAAAGTATGGAATCCAACAGATCTTAGTGGCCATACCTAGTGCTAAAGCAGAACAGAAACGGGATATCCTGAATATCTGTAAAGAAACAGGCTGTGAGCTGAAGACCCTTCCAGGCATCTATCAATTAGTGACGGGTGATGTCATCTTAACTAAGATGAAAGAAGTGGCAGTAGAAGACTTATTAGGCAGAGAACCCATCCAAGTGAATATGGATGACATCTTCCAACAGTTAAAGGATAAAACAATTCTTGTGACTGGTGGCGGAGGCTCGATTGGCAGCGAACTGTGTCGGCAGATTGCGGGACATGAACCCAAGCAACTGATTCTATTTGAAATTTATGAGAATAATGCTTATGACATTGAACAGGAACTGAAGAGAAAATATCCAGAATTAAACCTGATCGTCTTAATTGGTTCTGTCAGAGACAGTCGAAGAATTGATGATGTCTTTGAACATTATAAACCGGATATTGTGTACCATGCGGCAGCCCATAAACATGTTCCTTTAATGGAAGGCAGTCCAAATGAAGCAATCAAGAATAATGTTATCGGAACCTATAAAACGGCGTATGCAGCGCTGAAGAGTGGTTGTCAGCGGCTTGTCCTTATTAGTACTGATAAAGCGGTCAATCCGACCAACATCATGGGAGCAAGCAAGCGCTTGTGTGAGATGGTGATTCAAAGTATGAATCAGATCAGCCAGACAGGACAGTTCAATTTGCTTCCTCAACTATGGTCACATACATGGAATCCTATAGAAGAAATCAAAGAGAACAATGTAAAAACTGAGTTTGTGGCAGTTCGGTTTGGGAATGTGCTAGGAAGTAATGGATCGGTCATTCCTTTGTTTAAGAAACAAATTGCGGAAGGTGGACCAGTGACAGTAACGCATCCGGATATTATCCGATACTTTATGACGATTCCAGAAGCAGTCAGCTTAGTGCTGCAAGCCGGAACTTATGCCAAGGGAGGAGAAATCTTCGTGTTAGACATGGGAGATCCAGTGAAGATTGATACCCTGGCGAGAAATCTGATTAAGCTGTCAGGATATAAGCCGGATGTGGATATCCAGATTGAATATACAGGACTCAGACCAGGGGAGAAATTGTACGAAGAAAAACTCATGGCAGAGGAAGGGTTAAAAACTACACCAAATAAGTTGATTCATATTGCGAAGCCAATTCCGTTTGATATTGCCCAATTTATGAAGCAGGTGGAAATTCTAGCTGAAGCAAGCTATACCAATAGCACAAGAATCAAAGAGATTGTTTCAGAAATTGTACTAACATATCGTGAACCCGAGAAAGTGACAGATAAGATAGAAAAACAAAAAATTCAAAAGTTGAGGGAATCAAAAGAAAGAAAAGCTGAGCCTATTTCAGTAGCTGGGGGAGTGAATTAGAAATGGAACTCTTATAATAAGAAATTTGGTTATCTTTGTCAACAATGCATGGTGAAGAATTGAAATATATACATGAAGCGTATGAAAAAAACTGGATGTCTACCGTTGATAATCAGAATGCAATCTGATTTGTAGCTCTTAAGAATATCGGGTACCGGAAAAATCAGATGAGCACCTTTTGATGATAAGAGGGGAGTATATGGATAAGATGCTTCTAATTCCTGCCATAGGTGGTCATGGACGAGTTGTTCAGGAGCTTGCCGAAAACATGGGGAATATATGAAAAGATAGATTTTTTGGATGATAACAATCCTATTGCTATTGAGAACATAGCAGAGATGGGACCTTTCACCGTAAGTTATGACGAGGCATTCTGTACCATGGGCAATAATAAAATCAGAAAAACTCTGTTAGAAGAAGCGGAATGCGAGATTGGAGAGTTTTGTCATGTGAATGCTGGAGAGGTTCTTGAAGATGGGAGTAGTAGGCAAGATGATTGATGCCGGAACTATTGTGAGAAAGATGTTTACAGAACTTACGAACTGGATAGGGGAAATGCCCTTGGCGGGGCATGTGGGTTGAGGAGTATAAAAGGTAATTCGGTAAAGGGCTGAGTTTTGATTAGATGAAAGGCGGTTAAGGACATATGAATAAAAAGTGGAAAAAGATAATAGGATTAACTGTTATAGCTACAGGTGTCGCCTTCGTCGGAGCATTGTTTGCGTCAGGCAAAAAGAAACCGGACTCTGTATATGATAATGATCAAAAACAGAAAAATCCTCTTGAAGGTAAGAAAGTAGTCTTTATACTAGATGAAAATGATATAGAAAATGCCGATGGTGTGAAAGGTCATCTTGAAGCGGTGGGAGATAACGATTATAAGCCGAGCTTATACGATCATGTTAAGCGTGGTTTGGATATCGTTTTATCTTTTGGTGGACTTGTGGTGCTTTCTCCGATTCTTGTCGGAACTGCTATAGCAATTAAAATTGATGATCCTGGTCCAGTGCTGTTCACACAGAAACGACTTGGACAGAATAAGCAGTATTTCAAATTACATAAATTCAGAACCATGAAAATGAGCACACCGCATGATGTGCCCACACATATGCTGGATAATCCTGAGCAGTACATTACAAAGGTCGGCAAGTTTTTAAGAGCACATTCTCTGGATGAACTGCCGCAGATCTGGGATATCTTTGTAGGAAATATGTCCGTCATAGGCCCGCGTCCAGGACTCTGGAATCAAGACTTGCTGATAGCTGAAAGAGATAAATATGGCGCAAACGATGTAAAGCCGGGTCTTACCGGATGGGCACAGATCAATGGGCGCGATGAGTTGGAGATCCCTGATAAAGCGCGGCTTGATGGGGAATATGTAGCTAAAAAAGGCCTGATGATGGATATTAAGTGTTTTTTTGGTAGTTTGCATGTGTTTGGAGCAGATCGTTCTGTCGTTGAAGGTGGTACTGGTGAGATGAAGAAGCATGATGTCCATAATGAAAAACTAAATATCTGGACTTTCGTTGACTACAATATGCTCCCAGAACATGGTGCTCTTAATCGGCATTTCAATATTGGTAAGGCAATGACTGAACGTGGTCATAAGATTACAGTTTTTGTTGGAAGTCATCCTCATAATACAAATTTGCAATTGATTGAAGGAAAAGAGAAGTTCAAGGTATACCAGACGGATCCGTTCCCTTGGATATTGGTTAAAACTCTAAATTATGCAGAAGATAAAAAGAAGAGGATCGCATCAATGTTCCTTTACTATGAGAATGCAAAAGCTGCAGTTAAGAGAATGGAGAAACCAGATGTTATTATTGGTTCATCGGCTCATCCTCTGTGTGCCCTTTTAGCTATCAACCTAGCTAAGAAGTATGGCGTAAAATCTATTGTAGAAATTCGTGATTTGTGGCCTGAGAGTATCGTAACTCTTGGTGTGGCGAAGGCGGATAATCCCCTTATTAAGATGCTTTATAAAATGGAGCATAAATTATATACGGATGCTGATGCCGTGGTGTTCACCTTCGAAGGTGCTTATGACTATATTAAGAAACAAGGCTGGGAAAGGGAAGTTCCTAGAAATAAGGTTTTCTATATCAACAACGGAATCTTTGTTAATGAATTTGACAGATCAGTGGAACAGAATATTCTGGATGATGAAGATTTGAATTCAGAGAATTTCATCGTTACATATACAGGATCTGTCAAGCTGGCTAATGCTTTGGATAGTTTGTTGGATTGTGCGAAACAGCTGATTGACTATAAGGATATTGTATTTCTGGTGTTTGGTGACGGTGACTATAGGGAGAAACTGGAAAAATGCTGTATAGAAGAAGGTATTACCAATATCAAATTCAAAGGACGGGTTGATAAGAAGTATATTCCTTATATTTTATCTAAGAGTTGCCTAAATATTTTGAATTATAACAAGGAAGCGACAGAATCAGGATTATATCAGTATGGCAGCAGTCAGAATAAATTGTTTGAGTATTTTGCAAGCGGCAAACCCGTCATTTCCAATGCGAAGATCGGTTATGACCTGATTGATAAATATAGATGTGGGATTGCTGAGGATCTGTGGGACACAGATAAATATATTGAGGCATTACTTCGGATTTATAACATGAGCGAAAAAGAGTACGGTGAGCTTTGCACTAAAGCAAGACAGGCAGCGTATGATTTTGATTTTGGAAAGCATGCTGAGACACTGGAAAGAATTTGTCAAAAGATAATGACTGAATAATATTAAGAGAGGATTCGGAAAATGAAATATGCACTTATTGGATGCGGGAGAATCGCTACAAATCATGTGAAGGCAGTTGTTAATAATGGTTTGGAGTTTGTTGCAGTGTGTGATTTGCTACCGGAAGCAATGGAAACTCTGTTGGCAAAGCATGGTCTTGAAAAAGATGAATCTATTGCTAGATATACAGATTACAAAATGATGCTTACTGAACATCCAGAGATTGAGCTTGTGGCTATTGCCACGGACAGCGGAATGCATGCAGAGATTACGCTACACTGTATTGATCAGGGTGTGAATGTGATTGTTGAAAAGCCTATGACCATGTCTATAGTCGATGCAGATGAGGTTATCCGCAGAAGCCGAGAGAAGGGCGTAAAGGTGTCTGTTTGCCACCAGAATCGTTTTAATGTTGCTGTCCAGGAAATGCGTAAGGCATTAGAAGATGGACGTTTTGGACGTATCTCACACGGATCCATCAATGTCCGCTGGAATCGAGGCAAACAGTATTACGATCAGGCTTCCTGGCGAGGCAAATGGGCTTCTGATGGAGGTTGTCTGTTTAACCAGTGTATTCATGGCATAGACCTCCTTCGCTGGATGATGGGCGATGATGTTGAAGAAGTATATGGAGTAACAAAGCGACAATTCCATGAATATTTGGAATGTGAGGATATTGGTATGGCTGTTGTGAAATTCAAAAACGGGGCCGTTGGCACTATCGAGGGTACTGTGAATGTCTACCTAAAGAATCTTGAGGAAACGCTGTATCTGTTCGGTGAAAATGGAACTGTCAAGATTGGTGGAACATCAACAAACAATATTGATGTGTGGAACTTTGCTGATGAGAGTGAAGAGGACAGCAAAAATAAGGGACTACAGGAACAAACCAGTAATGTTTATGGTAATGGGCATACTAGTCTTTATGCAGATGTCATCGATGCTATTCAGAATAATAGGATGCCTTATATCGATGCAGTTGCCGGGAGAAATGCTGTAGAAATGATCCTTGCTATATACCAGTCTGCAGCTATAGGATTGCCCGTTAAACTGCCCTTAAGGGATGTTGCATCTACTGATTTTGAAGGGAGATTTAACTGATGTCCAATTATTTTGTACATCCTACGAGTATTGTAGATGATGGTGTAGAGATAGGCGCAGGAACAAAAATATGGCATTTCAGCCATATACAGTCTGGAGCTAAGATTGGTAAAAATTGTTCTCTGGGACAAAATGTTAATGTGTCAAACAATGTCATAATCGGGGATGGCTGCAAGATGCAAAACAATGTATCTCTTTATGAAGGCGTTGAGCTGGGAGACTATGTGTTTTGTGGTCCATCCTGTGTATTTACCAATGATTTGACACCAAGAGCTAAATATCCTAAAGGACATGACGGTTACAAGAAGACAATAGTTGAAGAAGGAGCATCTATAGGAGCTAATGCTACGATAGTCTGCGGACATAAGATTGGAAAATGGGCATTGATTGGTGCGGGTGCTGTTGTCACATCAAATGTACCTTCACATGCACTTATGCTTGGGATTCCTGCCAGAAGAGTAGGTTGGGTTTGTGAATGCGGACAACTGTTAGATGATGAATTGAAATGCCCTGATTGTGCGAGAACTTATGAAATGTCTGAAAACAATCTCGAAATTAAAAAGAATAATTTGTGAGGGCTGATAGATGAAAAAAGTGTACATATTGTGTGCTTGCCGAACCCCTACTGGGAAAAAGTGTGGCTCAATGGCATCTGTGTCAGCGGTTGATGTGGGTGCTCGCGCAATGTGATCAGGTGATAGATGTTAATCTGAAAGATGTATGGAATCTAACAAGATTGATTGGGCCTGCAATGCAACAGAATAAAAAGGTTCTATTATTAATATTTCCTCAGTGATAGGCATTTATGGAAATATCGGACAAGCAAATTACGTAGCTACTAAGGCAGGAGTAATTGGAATGACTAAAAGCTGCGCTGAGGAATTTACTCTCTAAGGCAGAAATGTGAGAGTAAATGCAATACCACCTGGTTATACAATGACAAATGAAAATTTTCTGGAGAGGTTTAGAAGCCAGACCATACTTGGTAGGTTGGCAGAACCAATAGAAATTGCTAATTCAGTTCTGTTTTTGGCATCAGATCTCATTAGTTATATTACAGGCGAAGTGATTAATGTTAATAATGGGATGAGGCTATGAAAAATGGATAGGATCAACAATATAGATTTAAATCCAAAAAGGGAGGAAAATAGATAATGCAGTTTAGAGACTTAGGAGCCCAGTATCGAGCTCTGAAAATGGAAATTGATGAAAGTATACGGGATGTGATTAACAGTTCGGCCTTTATCTTGGGAAAGCCAGTTGACGATTTGGAAGGTAAGTTGGCTGAATATGTAGAAAGAAAGCATTGTATAGCATGCGGTAACGGTACAGATGCACTTCAGTTAGCACTCATGGTTTGGGGGATTGGCCCGGGGGATGCAGTATTTACATCCGACTTTACCTATTTCGCATCAGCTGGGGCAAGTTCCATTCTTGGTGCCACACCAGTTCTGGTTGATATTGATCTCTCTACTTTCAATATGGATCCAGAGGCTCTAGAAATTGCTATCCATAGGGTGATAACAGAAGGTAAGTTGACACCAAAGGTGATAATTCCTGTTGACTTGTTCGGCCAGCCCGCAGACTACAACAAGATTCTTCCCATTGCAGAAAAGTATGGATTGAAAGTTCTGGAGGATGCTGCGCAGGGATTTGGTGGCAATATAAAAGGAAAAATGGCGGGTTCATTTGGTGACTTATCGGCCACATCATTCTTTCCCGCAAAGCCGTTAGGATGCTATGGCGATGGCGGTGCAGTTTTTACCGATGATGATGATATTGATGCCAGACTTCGCTCTCTTCGAGCCCAGGGAAAGTCTCCGGTGGACAAGTATGATAATAGAGAGATTGGGATGAACAGCCGTCTCGATACAATCCAGGCTGCCATTTTGCTTCCTAAGTTTAAGGCTTTTGTGGACTATGAGTTGGATGCTGTGAATAAGGCTGCAAATTGGTATACGGAGAAGTTGGCAGGTAGATTTGTCACTCCCACAGTTTTAGATGGATTTTATTCCAGCTGGGCGCAATATACAATTCTGCTGGATAATAAGGAAGACAGAGATTCTATGCAGGCAAAATTGAAGTCTGTAGGTATCCCATCTATGATCTATTATCCGAGAGGCCTGCATCAGCAAGAGGCGTATACATGGATGAAGCTTTCTGATGATTTGTATCCAAATACAATAAAGGCGACAAAGAGAGTATTAAGTCTCCCTATGCATCCTTATCTGACCGAGGATGTTGTAGATCAGATTTGTGATGAGCTTTTGAAATAATGGGAGGATGGCATGAATTTCACGCCTGAAGGGTATAGGGGCTTGTTAAGGAACCTAAAAAACACGGATACGATGCTTGCAATTAAAGCACTTAGAAATCTCACAAAGAAGCAGTAATTTTACGTCATGATATAGACACAACTCCTGATAAGGCATTACAAATTGCTGAGATTGAAAATGCGTAAAAAGTACATTTTTTGTGTTGGTAAGTACTGACTATTACAATATTCATTCCCAAAGAGCAGCAAGAATATTAGATAGAATTTGTAAAGCTGGGGGATTGAATTACATTTTGATGGAACTAGATAAGAGATTAATTTCTCAGAGGATATGATCAAAAGGATTCTAAAGAAAAAATTGATTTTAGAGGATGTGCTGAATATTCCAATTGATACAGTATCTATGCACAGACCATCAAAGCGGACGTTGGAAGAAGCATTTATAGTTCCTAAAATGATTAGGTCATATGGAACAGAATTCTTTAATGATTTGAAGTATCTTTCGGATTCACATATGAGGTGGAGAGAAGATGTGGATACAATTTCCGGGACATACAGTTGACTATATGCTCTTACACATCCATTTTGGTATGAGAGTGAGCTATTGAGTACCGCTGATATACTAAAAAAATTTATTGTTTGTACAAAAAGAAAGGTATATCAGTGTTTGCGAAAATATCAGGATATGGATGAATTTGTAACAGAAAAAGATGTAAATAAACTTTAATAACAGTACTTTGACGATTGGGCATGAGAAGCATATTGTTATATTAAGAAAGTGCGATTGCCATAAGATATGCGATAAGGCGAAAAAATAGTATGGTTTTCTCCCAAGTCATCTGTAGTAATGAGAAGAAATCAAAAACATAAAAACACGTGAGGTACATGAAAATGGAATTTGATAAAATTTATGATGGACTGATTGACGGTAGAGAAAAACTGGCTCTTGTTGGACTTGGTTATGTGGGTATGCCCATAGCCGTAGAGTTCGCAAAGCATGTGAAAGTCATTGGCTTTGATATTAATGAAACAAGAGTGAATGAATACAAAAATGGGATTGATTCCACGAACGAGATAGGAGACAATATAAAGAATACGACTGTTGATTTTACTGCCGATCCGGCCAGATTGAAGGAAGCGAAATTCATCATTGTTGCTGTCCCGACACCTGTAAATGACGATAACAGTCCGAATCTTCGACCAGTGAAAGGCGCATGCAGAATGGTAGGTAAAAATCTCACCTCAGGTACCATTGTTGTATTTGAATCAACCGTCTACCCAGGAGTCACTGAGGACATTTGTATTCCGATTATTGAGAGGGAGTCTGGTCTGAAGTGTGGAGTGGATTGGAAAATTGGGTATTCTCCAGAAAGAATTAATCCTGGTGACTATATACATAGACTTCCCACTATAGTTAAGGTTGTTTCTGGTATGGATGAAGAGTCCTCTAGGGAGATCAAAAAGGTCTACGATATTGTTATTAAGGCGGGAACATTTCCTGTATCTAACATCAAAACTGCGGAGGCAGTGAAAGTTGTTGAAAACAGCCAGCGTGATATTAATATTGCATTCATGAATGAGATTGCAATTATCTGTGATAAGCTGGGAATTGATACAGATGAGGTCTTGGCTGGCATGAATACTAAATGGAATGCTCTAGGATTTAAGCCAGGGCTAGTTGGTGGCCACTGCATCGGTGTGGATCCATATTATCTTACCAATGCTGCCGAGAAGTTGGGTTATCATAGTCAGATTATTTTAAACGGTCGTCAGGTGAATGACTCCATGGGAGCTTTCGTAGCAGATGCCGCAATCAAAGAAATGATTGAGGCTGGATTGGCACCTAAGAAGGCTACGGTTGTCATCCTCGGACTTACATTCAAGGAGAACTGCCCTGATACAAGAAATAGTAAGGTAGTGGATATTATTAACCGCCTCAAAGAGTTTGATATTACTCCTGTGGTTACTGATTCTTGGGCTGATCCGTTTGTTGCCGAACAGGAATACGGAGTTGAGTTGGTAGCTTGGCAAGATATCCCAAAGGCTGACTGTGTTATTGTTGCTGTGGGACACAGCGAATATCGCGCAATGTCAATGATGCAGATTAAGGAGCTTTTCAAGGCAGAGACGGCTGATGAAGAGAAAGTACTTGTGGATGTTAAGAGTCTCTATCGTATGGATGAACTAAGAGCTTCTAGAATGAGATTTTGGAGACTATAAGATGGAGATGCGTATGAAATAAGGGGGAAGCAGTAATGAACATATTGCTGATTTCATATGGAGACTTGGATTATGATGGTCGTTTGAGAAGCCTCATTTCAGTATTTGAGTCAGTGGGAAAGGTTTACACATTTACACGGGGCAGTAAATCAGATAATAAACGACGTGGGATTTGTAATGTGTCGTATCCGCTGTTCATAAAGAAAAGCATAGATTTTTCAAGGAAATTAAAGAAAATAGATGTTTTGATATTAGATAACAGAAAGGCAACTATTCCTGGATTCTTCATTCAGAAAATCAAGCATCCAGCTTATGTAATACAGGACTGCAGAGAATTATATCTGATGAATGAAGTGAAGCATTTTGCAGGGAAAGTTGGATGTCTTTTTGAAAGAATGATGACCAGAAGAGCAGATGTTGTAATTTGTGCCAACAAGGAACGTGCTGAAATTATGCGTGGAAAATATGGTCTTTCAAAGATTCCACTGACGTATGAAAATTTAAGAAAACTGCAATATTCTAGTGATGAAGATGTAGAAACTGCCAGAGTAAAGTTTGCCCCATTGATAAATGACGATGAAATCCGAATTCTATCATCTTCTGGCTGTAGCTTTAAACGCACTAATGATCTGCTAGTTAAAAATTTATGTAAAGTAAATAAAAAATGCAGACTGTTTCTGGTTGGATCATATGACGCTAGCGAGGCAGATGAAATTAGAAAGATAGCAGAAAACGACAAGGTGAATACAGTCAGTATTTTAGGACAACTGAATCAGACTGAACTGAAATATTTAATTTCAAAAATACATATCGGTATTGTAAATTATGGACAGTATGATACGAATAACAGATTATGTGCGTCCGGGAAACTTTACGAATTTCTATACGAGGGAGTGCCGGTCGTAACAACGACAAACCCTCCATTAAAAAGAATTTGTGATGAATCTGGAGTTGGTGTTGCTGATGATGAATATGCAGAAGGTATAAACACTGTTTTAGCGAATTACGAGGCATTTAAAAGGAATATTGAGACTTTTGTAATAGATAATAGCATAAAAGGAAACGATGAGAAATTAATTAGTGAAATTAGTAAAATTATACGGAGTTGAACTAATTAATTTAAAGGAGCGGTTAGATGTATTTCATTAGTTTAGTGTTGGGAATAATCCAACTACTACTGATCGGATTTATTTTAATATCAGAAATCAAGAGAAAATCACCTGCAGTTTTTCTGTGGGCAACGTTGATAATTATGTTTGGTATACCTCATTTGGTGACAGCGATTTTTGAGGATATGAATTATTCGTCAGCGGTTATTGCTCAAGCATCTTTGTTTGTTATTGGTTTTTGTATAATATATTTATTAATACGAAAAAAAAGAACTGTTAATTTTGTAAAACTTGAAGAAAACAAATTCTTTTTAATCCATTCCTCTAAAATAGAAAATACCGTTTTTGAAAGCATGTGCTTTGTAATATTTTTAATTGCAATAATAGGATATACATTATATTTTATTAGAGCTAATGGCGACATATTAAATACATCCTGGGCCTCGGTGCGTTCTACAGAGAAAAGTTATGTTAGTTTTGTGGGGCTAGCAGAACGTATTATTTTTATGTTCTCAGGGTTGTCTATGTTTTATTTTTTGACCAACAGGAGAGTAAAGAGTGCTGTTGTTTTGCTCTTATTTGCAGTAATGGTTTTAGTAACCAGAAATAGAGTTGAAGTTTTACCTATTTTGATATTCTTTATTGTTTTATACCTTTTGAAAATTAAAAAAATTAAAATTAAACATATCGTGATTGGTATTGCTTTGGCTATATTAGTTATTTATATAGTGTATGGAATCAGAGCGTTTAGATGGTTAGGATCATTGTCTAATGCATTTTCAAGCTTTTCAATTGAGTATATAAATAAGACAGTATTAGGATTTATTAGTAGTAAAGATGGAGAACTGGGTCTTAGACAGTACTTTTATTATTTTATATCGAAGAATAATGATTTTGTTGGCTTTAATAGATGCTATACCTACATTAGAATGCTTCTTGTATACATTCCGTCGCAGTTTTCGCTAGGCCTTAAACCACAGAGTTTTGATTTATATATGGGGCAAGCAATTGGAATGGCTTCTGGCGGTAGCATGCATCCTACGTTGTTTGGTGATTGTTTTGGGAATCTTTATTGGTTTGGTATTTTGTTAGGGGGAGTTTGGGCAGCAATTGCAAATGGAATAGATACATTAATAAATAGACAGAAATTTGATTTCTATAAAATTATGATATTTTTCCTAGGATCTTATTCATTTGTGGTTGTAGGACGTGGATCTGTATATAATGGTTTTGAAGTACTAGCTTGGGGGATGTTGTTTTTATGGATTTTGAAATGTCTAACTCCTCAATTAGTTAACATACGTTTTACATTTGGACATAGAACATTACATGCCGAAAGACACAAGGGAATGAATGATGAGCAAGAATAAAACTTTAAAAATTTTTGCTTCTGTTTCAGGTCTGATGATTATAGATAAAATCCTGGGTTTTGTAAAGCAAATGTTTGTAGCCAGTACCTTCGGAGCTACGATTGAGACAGATATAATTAACCTATCACAGGGAGCTGTATCTGATATTCAGTACATACTGGCGCAGGCTTTAATTACATCCTTTGTATCCATATATATATATTCACAACAAGGGGAGAATAATTCGGCAGAAAAATCCAGAATTTTTGTTGGAGATGCTATTAAGGCATTTGCTGTGATATCGTTTGCACTTACTGCAGTATTGTATTTTTCCTCTGATATTTTGGCAAAAATTTTAGCACCATCATATTCAATTGAACTTATTTCGCAGCTTTCGAATTATATAAAACTCTACTCAACCATTATTGTATTGTTTTCGATTATTTGTATTTTCAGAGCTGTTTTGAGTGCAAATAAGAATTTTATACCTGAGCAGCTTGTCAGCTTTAATCAGAGTGCTATTACGATTATTACTGTGGTGATTTTGGGACACATGTGGGGGCCGAAGGTATTGGTGGTTTCCTTCTTTGTGTTCACAGTGTGGAATGCTGTTTTCCTAGGATTTCTGTGCAGAAAAGAGATTGTTTTAAGATTTTCCAACCCCCTAAAAAATCCGCATGTACCCAAGCTTTTCAAGATGATATTACCTTTGCTTCTTGGGTATTCACTGATATATGTTAATCAGATGGTCGATAGAATGTTAGTCTCTGGATTAGGAGCCGGAGTGATCACAGCTCTTACCTATGGATCGGTTTTATCAAATTTGGTGACTGCGTTCGTGTCCACATTTTGTAATATTATTTTCTCGTATATTACAACAGAAATTTCTACTGGTAGATACAAGGTGGCATCAGATATTGCTAACACATCAGCGAAGACCTTTACAATAGCATTTATGCCCATTACATTGATATTTGTCATATGCTCCCACGATATTGTCTCTATAGTTTATGGTAGAGGCGCATTTGATGCAAGCGCAGTTATGTCTGCATCATATGCATTAAAGGGTTATGCTATTATGTTTTTGCCCATGGTCTTCAGGGAGATATACACGAGATTTCAGTATGCCTTTCAGGACTCAAAAAAACCTATGATCAATGGCAGTATTGGTATTGTCAGTAATATTGTCTTAAGTATCATATTTTGTCAGTTCTGGGGCGTTTTTGGTGTTGCCTTGGCGACAAGTATTTCAGTTTTGATTAGTGCAGTGTTGAACTTACTTACTGCAAGGGGGAAAACATCTGAGCTAAATTATTCCTTTATGAAGGGCTTTTCTTTTAAATTAGTCGGAGTAACTCTTATAGCGATAATAGCATCAATATCTATCTACAATCAACTTGAAATGCATAGTTTTTTCAAGCTGATTATAATCAGTGCTATCTGTTTTGGTGTTTTCGGTATTTGCTTTTTGAAGGATTTGTTTAAAGGTTTAAAAGGACTTTGCAATTTGAAGAAGTAGTTTGATGAAAAAGCGTAACGTATGGATGACATAAAAATATGCGGTATAGTGGAACTTACAGGCTATCAATAGGTGGCGCTTATCCCGTTTGATGGATTATCAAAGTTAGAATATAGAGACTATGATTCTGCTGGGTTGACTGTGTGGGATGAAATGAAATATATAGTTTGCTAAACAGAATACGAGGTAAAGATATAATGAAAAAAATCATGTTGGTCTTTGGCACAAGGCCGGAAGCGATTAAGATGTGCCCACTGGTTAATGAATTAAAGACAAGGAAAGGTATTCAGACGCTGGTCTGTGTTACGGGACAACATAGGCAGATGCTTGATCAGGTTCTTACAACTTTTAACGTAGTACCAGATTATGATTTGGGCATTATGAAGCACGGACAGACGCTTTTTGATATTACGATGTGTATCTTGGAGAAAATTAAAGAGATATTAGAGGCTGAACACCCAGATGTGGTTCTTGTTCACGGTGATACTTCCTCAACCTTCGTAACCGCTCTGGCTTGTTTCTACCTGCAAATACCAGTAGGTCATGTAGAGGCTGGATTACGGACTTATAATATCCACTCGCCTTATCCAGAAGAATTTAACAGACAGGCTGTGGGGATTGTCTCCAAGTACAATTTTGCTCCAACAGCCCTTGCTGCACAGCATCTTATCCAGGAAGGCAAAGACCCATCCACAATTTATATCACAGGTAATACAGTTATTGATGCTATGCAACACACGGTTAAGGATGATTATAGACACGAGGAGCTAGACTGGGTAGGAGATGGAAAGCTCATCTTTATCACGGCTCATAGAAGAGAGAATTTAGGTGAGCCGATGCATCAGATGTTCCGTGCCATTAGGCGCGTCCTCAACGAACATCCAGAGTGCAAGGCGGTTTATCCGATTCATATGAATCCAGTAGTCAGAGAAGCTGCTGTAGCTGAACTGGGAGATTGTGATCAGATACATATTATCGAGCCGATTGAAGTATTCGATTGCCATAATTTTGAAGCCCGTTGCCATCTATGTCTGACAGACTCTGGCGGAATTCAGGAGGAATGTCCGTCCTATGGCAGACCAGTTTTAGTTATGAGAGACACAACAGAGAGACCGGAAGGTGTGGACGCTGGGACGCTACGGTTGGTGGGGACTAGCGAAGAGGTAATATATAAGAACTTTAAGGAATTATTGGACGATGATGAAGCTTACAAGAAGATGAGCGGGGCTTGCAATCCATATGGCGATGGTCATGCTTGTAAACGCATAGCTGATATTTTAGAATTCGGTATCTATGAGCCGTGGGCAGCAAAATAGAAAATCCTGCAATAAGTGTAAAGGCAAGTGTCTATTGGTCGTCTTATGCAGATATTGTGAATAAGATTGTGTGGAGAAAATATTGATGCGGAGATTGATGGTAGATGTGAGCCTTGTAGGTTTTACTGGCAGCAAGCAGGCTGCTCCTATTTTTCTTTTGGATGATTGGCTAAGCTGGAGTATAGGGCATTTGATTCGGTAGGATTGGATGGAAAGCTGTTGCAGGCATCTGCGTATTAGGACATACTAGATGGATGACTCTTGGCGAGCCGTCAGAGAATAATGCCTATCCACGCACAGTTGAATCACGTATAGTCGGACACAACGGCATTATCGAAAATTACAAGGAACTGAAGGACAAGACGACTAAGAAGGGATATACTTTTATTCGGATACAAATACTGAAGTAGCTGTTACGCTGATTGATTAGGATTACAAAAAATACAAGCATATACCTGTGGATGCAATTATCTATGCTACGTGGTTCTTATGCTGTAGCCATCCTGTTTAACGATTAACGCGATATATGGCCTAATTTAAGACGGTACGCAGGTAATCAGCATCTATCGCTTAACGAGAAGTCCAACAGTGATAACTTCCGTCAAAGCTCAATCCAAGATGTCATGAAACGGATTAAAGCCAAAGGGGCAACAGTGATCGTTTATTAGCCCGCTAGAGAATTAAGATCGTTTCTTTGGCTCCGAAATTGTGAGTGATTTAGATAAATTTAAAGAACGAAGCCAAGCGATTATCGCAAATCGATATGATGTTGAGCTTGAATCCGTAAGAGAGATGGTGTATATCCGAGATCTGTTTCAGAGAGACTAGACTTAGAAACGTTCAGCAAAAGCAGTATTCGATTTAGTTGTAAAAAGATTTAGAACTCCTGTAAGTAAACAAATATAATAATTAAGAGGAATAACCGTAGTTTTACAGGAGTGGAAATGCTCCTGTGAAGCTTATTATCATATAGATTGAAATGCAAATGAGGTGTGTTTGATGGCAAGACCAAGAGAAAGAAACTATGATCCACAGAAAGTGATGCAGGAGCTTTTAGACAACGTGGTTTCTATCTATGGTGCCTCTCAACCGCATCCATCGCTTAGCATTATTGCGGATGAATTGGGACTGAATCCGATAAAAGTTCGGAAACTTCTGATTACCGCTGGAGTGTATAAATCAGAGATTGCAGATAGGGTGAATGAATACCATAGGGAGGGGAAGTCAGTAGAAGAAATGGTGCTGCTTACGGGTCTGTCGAGAGCTTCTGTTCATTCATATCTTCCCTATAGCAAAATGGTTTATAAAGCAGATGAGATTTCGATGACTGCACAACGGATCAGAAAATATCGCAAGAGGGACTATGCGGTGAAGATGTTATGTGAAAACATGACAGTAGAGAACTTATGGAATGCATTGATCGCGTTTGAAGATTACCCGTTTTATACTGCAAAGGGATTGAAGTTTACATACTATATAAAAGGCGGAGAACTCTTTGTGAGCCGGAAAGAGAAGTCGATTACGAAAGCTACCGTGGAACTGGCATTTGAAAAAGCGATAGAATTGGAAGGAAAGGTAAGTGGTCCGAAAAAGTTGGGTGTGTTTGGAGCAAGTTATCTTTATCCTGTGTTTGCGAGATTTGGGATAATACAGATAGAAGAAAACGAGTTTATTAATACTTAAATATAATAAAGGCATGAATCATACAGCGGTTCATGCCTTTATTCGTTACTTGAGTAAGTTTAATATTCCATCTAAATCTTGTTTTTCAGATTCTCTGAACTCACAGATGAAAGCATCGTTCTCACTATAGCGAGGAATGATATGGAAATGCAAGTGCTTGACTGTTTGGCCAGCCAGTTCACCATTGTTGTTGAGAATGTTGATAGCAGCAGCGCCGGTTCTTTCTTTTATTTGAACGGCGAGTTTTTTCACGACTTGAATCAAGTGAGCCGCGGTTTCATCGTCGCACTCCAATAAGTTCTCAACGTGTTTCTTCGGCATGACAAGCGTATGGCCTTTCGTGACCTGAGCGATGTCTAAGATGGCTAAGACCTGATCATCTTCATAAACCACCTTGGATGGGATTTCGTGGTGAATGATATCGCAGAAAATGCACATAGAAGTTCCTCCTTAACAGTGAATTAATTCGTATTCCCGGACACCCAATCCGATTTCTTCAGCATGGGCTAAGCAGGACTGCCAGTTGGTATCTGGATGGGTATCGGTAAAGTGATCGTGATGCTCGTGAGCATGCTCATCCAAGACGCTGCCGGCGATAACCGGAGCCTGATTCACAGCATCCACGCAAGCCTGATCCAGAGCGACGGGGTCAAAGGAAGCGAAAATTCCAATATCCGGAACAATCGGCAGGTCATTCTCAGCGTGACAGTCACAGCAAGGCGAAACATCCATAATAAAGCTGATATGGAAGTGAGGACGGCCCTGAACAACAGCCAGGGAGTATTCAGCGATCTTCTCATTGAGGATATCATTGGCTTCATCATTCATCGGTTCGATCGCATCAAAGTTGCACATGCCGATGCAGCGTCCGCAGCCAACACAGCGGCTATGATCGATATGCATCTTGTGATTCTCATCAAAGCTTAATGCGCTGTGAGCACAGATCTTCTGACACATCCCGCAGCTGCGGCACTGATCTGGATTCACCTGCGGCTTGGAGCTGCTGTGCATTTCCATCTTGCCGGCGCGGGAGCCGCAGCCCATCCCGATATTCTTCAGCGCACCGCCGAACCCCGTCGATTCATGCCCTTTAAAATGGGTCATCGTAATGAAGATATCGGCGTCCATGATAGCACGGCCAATTTTAGCTTCCTGAACATGTTTCTGATGGATGGGAACTAACGCTTCATCCGTTCCCTTCAACCCATCCGCAATCAAGATGTGGCAGCCGCAGCTGAATGGGTTGTAGCCATTCTGGTAGGCTGATTCAATGTGATCCAAGGCGTTTTTACGGCCGCCGACATAAAGCGTATTGCAGTCTGTTAAAAACGGCTTGCCGCCGAGGGCTTTAATGACATCGACGATGCGGTGGGCATAATTAGGCCGCAGATAAGCGAGATTTCCTGGTTCTCCAAAGTGAATTTTAATTGCGACATATTTATCCTGGAAGTCCAGATTTTCAATTCCGGCCTGTTTGACTAAGCGTTCCAGCTTGTCTAACAGACTGGTGGTTCCATGTGTTCTCAAATCCGTTGTATAAACTTTTGCTTTCTCCATATTCCTATTCCTCCATGTCCTTTATTATAGAGGAAAGCGGAATAGTTTTCCAGCTTTGACGCAGGGATTGGAAAAATATTCGCAGTGCTTATTCATCATGAGAATAAGAAAACAATTCATGGCCTGAGACAATAAAAAAGACCTGGGATTTTTGCTTATGCAAAACCTCAGGTCTTTCTGCGTTTATTTCGATTTTGCTTGGATCAGATAGTCTGCATAATTGGACTGCAGCTGATCAAAGATCGTCTTGTCATACACGGTGAAGTTGTATTTTTCAAAATAGTAGATGGAAGACTCCGAAGACAGAGCGCTGATCGCGGAGATCGTATCGACAGCTTCGTCCTTGAAGCTGTTGGCATCCGTGGCAATGACCTGGATGATGTAGAAATTAGCGCCGTTGTCATCTGCGATGACATCCGACAAGGTCGGATCTGTGATCACTGACAGATAAGACAGCACGTTGGTGGCATAGCTGCTCTGCGTCGTAGCGATCGTCTCTGCGGCAGAAACGCTGGAGCCTAAGCTCGTCGCTGTTTCTTCAAAGTTGGCGCCGCCCTTGACCTGTTCCAGGGCCTGGTTGGCAGTATCCTGATCCGTGAACTGCATAATCCGGATTTTCTTAGGAGAATACCGGGTTACCAGATCAGAAAACTTCTCGTTGACATAGACCTTGGTCAATTCCTGCGACTGCAGGCTCAATAACAGACTGTTGTTCAAATACTCTTCTTCATCCGCAAAGCCGTAAGACTGCAGATAGCTGGCAAAGGAATCGCCCAGCATCGTTTTATACGTGTTCAGCGTTTCTTCCGCTTCGCTGCGCATTTCATCGGTAATCGGAACTTCTTTTTCAAAAATGACTTTCTTTGCTTCATTGATCGTGAAGTAGCCGGCATCCCGCGCCAGCATGAAGTTGTACATCTCACCTTTGGTCAAGGTCTGACCGCCGACGGAGAAGACTGCGGTTTTCGGATCTTTCAGGGACGCGCGCGCATCGCTGCAGCCCGCTAACAATAAGGCCCCAAGGGCTAAAAGAACTAGCTTCTTCATTATTCGTTTCCTCCCTGTTCATCCTGATTATCCTGCGGCTGCCCCTCAGTGTTGTCCTGATTGCCATCCGCGTTGTCAGCGTTGTCGGTATTTTCCGGCTGATCTTCCGGTTCGGTTGTTTCATTTAATCCCATGTAGATCAGCAATTTATTCTGCAGCGCTTCATTGCCCTTGAAGTCCAGATCCATTTCCTGAGCTTTTTCCCAGACGACCTTCGGCTGCAGGTTTGGATAATAGGTCGCCAAAGCATCGTAGAATTCATCATATTCTTTTAAGGATTCAACATCGGAAACATCGCATTGAATGATGTGCCAGCCATAAGTTGTCTGAATCCATTCGCTGACATCGCCCTCATTCATCGCCAAGGCGGTTTCTAAGAATGGGGAAACCAACTGCGTATCCGCATCCATATAACCGATTGAGCCATTCTGAACGGCTGATCCTGAATCTTCAGATAATTCCTGAGCGACTTCCCCGAAATCGCGGCCGCTGGCTAAAGCATCCTTAACAGCATTGACACGATTCGTTTCTTCTTCGGTTGGATTCGCCGGATCATCCATCTTAATTAAAATATGGCTGACGATCCGCGGCTTCTTGGCTTCGACATAGGCCGGAATGTATTCGTCGGCATGATTGTTGATGTAATCCTTGATCATCTGCTGTGTTTTCTGGATATGGATGAAGTAGTCGGTCAGCTCTGAAAGCTTGCTGTAGCCCACGCCGTTGAGTGCCGTCAGCAGCATGTCCTTGTACTCATCGCCATAAGTGGACTGATACTGAGCGGTAATGGAATCGGCGTAGCTCTTGGCCTGCGTCTTCATTTCCTCGGTGGTTTCAATGGAAGGGTCAACGACCGCTTTCTCCATGAACTGATAAACGCCGGCTACGCCCATTTCGTTAAACAGCGTGTCGTAGAACTCGCCGGCTGTGATATCCTCATCGCCGATCGAGAACACAACGTCCTCGCCGCCGACTGTCTTTCCTGGGAGCTTTCCTTTGTTCTGGTCGTATGCAAAATAAATGCTGGCTCCGA
>ERZ1106981.476-NODE-476-length-29286-cov-3.964627_pt1 | contig 29286 bp, 29 predicted proteins | sample MGYA00403692_ERZ1106981 | MGnify/ENA primary metagenome ERZ1106981 (study PRJEB35170, sample SAMEA104062431) | human gut metagenome | biome: human gut; feature: human-associated habitat; material: faeces | place: Denmark | collected 2012-06-22 ... | reverse complement strand
CGGCTTCGCCTTACCCGGCCTGCATTCGGATCGTAGGCCCGGTAAGCGCAGCGCCACCGGGCAAACGGCCCGCACTTAGCTGTACTGCCGCACCCGCGCGATCAGCGCTTCCACGCTCTCAATCCGGTCGGCAATCACAATCAGCGCTTTTCCGAGGGTAATGGCATGGCGCAGGCATTCATGGCGCATTTCCGCATCCTGAATGGTATCGATATCCGCTACGTGCGACAGCCCGACGCTGCGGCGAATCAGCTCGGTGCCGCAAAAGCCGATGGCGTCCGCCCAGACTTTTTTCAGAAATTCCGACGCGTAGCCCGGCGCGCGTAGCGCCGCGTCGCGGGTTTTCTCCGTCGCCAGCACCTGAAAACGTTCAGCAAAGGTGTTCCACAGCTCCTGAATATCCGTCAGGCGCTGCTCGCGCGCGGCGGCGGCGTCGCGAATACCCAGATGACCCGGCAGGCCGCAGAAGTTCAGCAGCAGATTGCCGATGGCGGTGCCCACATCAAAGCCTATCGGCCCAAAGTAGCCGAACTCGGCGTCGATGGCTTTCAGGCGACCGTCAGCGACAAAGATCGAGCCGCTGTGGATATCGCCGTGCAGCAGCGCTTCGGCATGGGAGAAGAAACGATGTTTGAGCGCCGCCACCGCCAGCTTAAGCTGAGCATCACTGCGCAACGCGGCGACGTCGCCTTCGATCTCCGCAGGATAGCTGTTGCGCTCGTGGATCTGGTAGGGATCGTTGAAGAACAGATCTTCGGTGATCTCACACATCTCCGGGTTAATAAATGTCGCCACCTGCGCTTTTTTGTCATGCGGGTGGAGATAAAAATCGCTGGTATGAAACAGCGTTTGCGCCAGATATTCGCCGAGCTGGCGTGCCGCCTGCGGATACCAGGCGCCTTTAATCAGTTCGCCGCGCCAGATGTTATGGTCGGAGAGATCTTCCATCACCATCACCGCCAGTTCAGGGTCGAAATGGTGGATTTTCACCGTATGCTGCGGGCAGTGCTGGTAATGCGCCACCAGCGTTTGCGCTTCAAGACGAGCGCGATCCAGCGTCAGCGGCCAGGATTCGCCGACGCAGCGCACGTAAGGCAGCGCCTGTTTGACGACGATGCGGCTTACGCCTGTGGTATCGAAAATCTTAAACACCAGATTAAGGTTGCCGTCGCCCACCTCCTGCGCCTCTACCAGTGTGGATGGATCATCGATGCCGCCAAACGTTCGGGCGTATTCCACGGCATCCTGGGCGGTAAAGGTACGGTATTGCGACATTGCCTGTTCCTCACTCATTTCACTAATAAAGACATGTAGACGTCTATACATCTGTAATTCATCCTGACACAATGTGATACAACAACGCAACAGAGAATTAACGACATGCAGACATTACAGACGACCAGCCTGCGAGTGGCGGATAATCAATTATTTATTCTCGATCAGCAGGCGCTTCCGCAGGAGAAACGCTGGCTGGATGCCTCAACGGTAGAAGCGCTGGTGGGGCATATTCACGCGCTGCGCGTGCGCGGTGCGCCGCTGATTGGTCTTTCCGCCAGTCTGCTACTGGCGCTGCTGGCGGAGTCAGGCCATCGCCGGGATGAACTGGCGATAGCGCTGGAAACGCTGCGCGCTGCGCGCCCGACGGCGGTCAATCTGATGAACAATCTCGATCGCATGAAGCAGGCGCTGAGGCAAGAAGACTTTGTCCCGGCGCTGGCGGCGGAAGCGCTGCGTCTGATCGATGAAGACAAACAACTCTGTGACGATATCGCGCGTGCGGGAAGTGCACTGGTGAAGCCGCGCAGCCGTCTGCTGACCCACTGCAACACCGGCGGGCTGGCGACAGCGGGCACGGGGACGGCGCTGGGGGTGATTGCCCGCGCGTATGCACAGGGCAACGTGCAAAATGTCTGGGTGGATGAAACGCGCCCGTTATTGCAGGGCGGCAGGCTCACCGCCTGGGAACTGGGTGAACTGGGGGTCCCCTATCAACTGATTACCGACTCAATGGCTGCCAGCCTGATGGCGAAAGGGCTGGTGGACGCGGTGTGGGTAGGGGCCGATCGTATCGCCGCAAATGGCGATGTGGCGAATAAAATCGGCACCTATTCGCTGGCGGTGCTGGCGAAATTCCACGGTATTCCGTTTTACGTTGCCGCGCCGCAAACCACGCTGGACCCCCACTGCCCGAATGGCGACGCGATCCCGATTGAGCAGCGCGCAGCAGGAGAAGTCACCGGCGTGGCGGGCAGTTTTGGCGCGGTACAGTGGGCGCCGGAAAATGCGCAGGTCTATAACCCGGCGTTTGACGTGACGCCAGCAGCGCTGATTAGCGGCTGGGTGCTGGATAGCGGTGTGGTGACGCCAGAAGACGTGGCGAAGGGGGTTTTCAGGACGGAGGCGGCCTGATGCAGAGCAGGCCTGGCGTACGATAGCGTCGCCCGGCCAGATCGTTAAAGCAGGCGCGGATAGGCATCCGCAATGGCGTCGCCGGTAAACTGCGCCACCCAGCCTTCCGGGTTATCGAAAATACGGATCGCGGTAAAGTTTGGCTCTGAGCCCATATCAAACCAGTGCGGCGTACCGGCGGGCACTGAAATCAGATCGTTTTTCTCACACAGCACCTGGTAAACCTGGTCGCCAATGTGCAGGCAAAACAGTCCTGCGCCTTCAACGAAGAAGCGCACTTCATCTTCGCCGTGGGTGTGTTCATTGAGAAACTTTGCACGCAGCGCCTCTTTTTGTGGATTGTCGGCGCGCAGGCTGATCACATCCCAGCTCTGATAGCCTTTCTCGGCAACCAGCTTATCAATCGCATGTTGATAGGCGGTGAGCACCGTTTCTGGCGCGGGAGCCTGGCCTAAGTCGCGGTCTGCAACCCAGCGTTCGAAGCGGACGCCTTTCGCGTTGAGCTGTTGGGCGATCTCTGCGGCGTCGGTACTGTGCCATTGGGGCTGGCTGGCGTCTTTATCGGAATAAATAGTCAATGCGCTCATGAAAGGATCTGCTCCGGGTTAATGTCGTCGAATTGATGTACCTGGTGGTGGCGGCTGGCGCCATCACCCTCGCCACGAATCAGTTGCAGGGTACGAAGACCTGCCTCTTCAGCGGCGTCCAGCTCCTGATATACATCGGAGAGGAACAGGATTTGCGACGGCGCGACGCCGATATACGACGCGATATTGCGGTATGACTGCGTTTCTCGCTTTGCGCCGATATGGGTATCAAAATAGCCGCTGAACAGATGAGTAATATCACCTTCGTCGCTGTAACCAAATAACAGTTTCTGCGCCGCGACGGAGCCGGAGGAATAAACATAGAGATCAATGCCTTGTGCTTTCCATTTCTCCAGCGCTGGCAGAACGTCCGGGTAGAGATGACCGGTGAAGTCGCCATTGACGTAACCATCGTGCCAGATAATGCCTTGCAGGGCTTTTAGCGCCGTTGATTTGCGATCTTCATCCATAAAGGCGAAAAGCGTTTCGATAAGTTCTGCGGTACTGGCGTCCGGCCGGGCAATCTCGTTGCGCAGATTATCAAGAATTGATTTTACCGGTTCGGCATACTGCCGGGCGGTGACAAACGCCGCCAGCCGCTCGCGCGCATAGGGGAACAGAACATTGTGAACAAAACGGATATCGCTGGTGGTGCCTTCAATATCCGTCACAATCGCGCGAATCATAATCTCTCCAGTTGTCGCAAACACATTTCGCATTCAAATAAAAATTCCAGCCCCTCCAGATGACGGCGGGCCTCCTCCACTGAGCGTCCCCAGCAGGTTAAGCCATGACCGCGCAGAAGAAAACCGTAATTCAGAGAATGCTCTTGCGCGTAATGCGCAATACGTGACGCCAGCGCGTCGATATCCTGGTCGTTGTCGAACACTGGCACGCAGACGGTATCAAGATGGGTGGTCTGCCCGCTAAGCGACTTTTGCATTTCAAAACCGCTGATATATAGCTCCGGCGTTTTAACGATGCGCGAGAGCACCGTGGCGTTGACGGTGTGGACGTGCAACACCGCGTTTGCCTGGGGAAAGAGGCGATAAATCAGGGTATGCAGCCCGGTCTCCGCCGATGGTTTGCGACCGGACGGTGCGTGACTGGTGGCGATTTCCACCTGCAAAAAATCGTCGGTAGTCAGGTTGCCTTTATCTTTTCCCGACTCGCTGAGCCAGCAAAATGCGTCGTCCTGGCGGACAGACATATTGCCGCCAGTGGCAGGAGCCCAGCCTTTTGCCCCTATCCAGCGGCAGGTCTCGACCAGTTGTGTGAGTTGCAGGTTATCTGTCATCTTCCTTTTAGCCTCTCTCGGGGTCAGGAATGGAGTTTTTAGACATCTAAGCGTCTTGATTGCCAAATGCTAACATCGTGTTACGGCAGCAGCAACACAACTCTTCCGGGCAGGAGCAACAACGTTGTCCTGGTGGCAGTGTGACTGGTGGGGGAGGTGGTTGAGTTTGTCAGGAGCGGGAGTTTTGCGTATTGATTGATGCTTTCAATGGAAGCTGTAGGTTTGTCGCCCATAGCAGACCTGATAGCCCTTCGTTCAGGCCGCTTTTTGCCAGGAGGGGACATCCACTACAGGTATTAATCGGCAAGGTGCCGGTGATCCGCTTAAATGTTCAGGGAAGGCAATGCAGGAAGTGCGCGGGTTTTTATCATGTTATTTAACAGACCCAGATACCAGACATAAATCTCCTCCTTGATATTAAGAACATTCGGGGGCGCGGATGGAAAGTGGTTTATTCTCTTTTTCACAGAACAGGAATGTCAGAGCCGGGAAGAGGGGATTAGCGAGAGATTAAAACAGGCAACTCAGGAGTTCAGTAAATGGATACTAAAAAATGGCGCTGTGTTTGCGCCATTTTACCATATTAAGAATTTGTCACTGGCTTGTTTCCAAAGGGATCTCCGGGTCTGGTTGATGAGTAATCCTGTTACGCAGATCCCGACGGATAATTTCGATGGACCAGAACCAGATTAAATGTCCAAAAATCTCGGATACATTCTCATACCATGGAAGGTCAACCAAAGGTGGAGTCAGCCCCATGAGAGGGAAGGAGATCATATGGACGAAAAGCTGTGCCAGCGCACCAGCCAGCAAACCCTGCCAGAGTTTAATTTTGGGGAAAACTTCAGCAACAACACAGTAACCCACTGCGAAGACAATCGAAAAGATGATGTGTGTTACACCAACCCAGTTAAACACATGCCCGGCAAAGGTGTAGACGGCAGCGTTAGGATCAGCAAGCCCCATCCAGTCACGAAGGAAAATATAAGGGGGATTCAGGAAATTGCGGGAACAGTCAATTTGCCCGGCAGCCCTGATTAATGATTCCGGCCCGCATGCAGCAGTGAACATATCAGTCGGACTGCGGGGTGGCAAAGGTACTTCAGCGCCCCATTTAACAAATGCTGATACGATACCAGCGATTAACCCAATAAATGCAGCCAGGCCATAACGCCTGCGGTTTGGTGGAGTTTGTTCAAATATATTCATATTTCATCCGTTGAATTTCATCGTGTTAACATAATCATTTAGTAGTATTCATGAAAACCACCAAATGTAAAGATGTGTATGTGATTGTATGTTCCGTATTTGCGTCAGTAACTGGAAATTCCCAATCGAGTTGCTTTATATGGCGTAACAGGAAGGCTGTGAAAGTGGTGAGAACGGCAAGGTCGTATGCAATCTACAGCAAGATTCTCATCAGTAGAATTAATAGAGCAGCAATCACGTCGCATGGAAGAGCATGGTGCGGACAGCTGGCGTGCGAATATAGAATGGTTGCCAGCCGCCGCGGATTGTATCTGCCCGGCATGATGGATCAATGTGTTTTAAGTATTAATGCCACGTCTTTTTGCTCAGGCTTGTTATAGCTGAAATAGCATGTGCTGAATCATCAAAAAGCCGGGTCAGTACAGGAACCCACTGCCTGTTTTTGTACTCAAGCACCAGATGTTCAGGCAGGTCTTTGCTGACGATGGCAAATGTCCTGAGTTCAGGCGTTGGAACAGGGAGATCGGTGCCTGGCGGGAAATATATTCTTATCCCGGCAATAATCATGTTGTCCATGCTCATAATTCGTTCACCAGCCACATATCGGCTTCTTCAAACATCTCTTCCAGCATTCTGTTTAGCCGCTCTTTTTCGGTCTTTGTGCAGTCGCTGTTTAATGCGTTAGCCTGCATTGGCTTAACTCTCACGTCGGCGTCGGGGAAGATCCGGTGTACGCGCTTTGTCAGCTCGTTAAGAATGATGTTTCTTGCGCCCGGTAAGGGGAATGAAGGGGTTGGTGATGTGGGGTTGGTTGTTTTTTGAACTGCGTGGGGATGGGGAGTAATTCATTCCAAGTGTACGATTTCTCAGTTTTGTAGGAAAATGTGACTTATTACTATACCCATGACAATATTGCTGCCGACGGTATATTCAAAAAAACTAAGGAGGGGGGCGTGCAGAAAAACTTGTTACAACTTTGCTACGAAGGGGAATGTGGCGAAAATTACATTCGTAGTATGAACGAAAAAGGACAACTTTTTGTTTCACTCTCGGACGTTTTGAAGACACTTTCAGCAGAAAACAGAAAGCTTGATGGTAAAACATCCCAAAGCCTTATAACTGTTCTTAAAGCAGTAATTAAGACGCTGGATCCAGATGAATTCAGAAACCTTCCTCTTATTGTAGATGGCGAGACGATTTCTGAAACTTTCCTGACTGAGCCTGGTTTATACAGGGTCCTTGCTCAAGATACGACAGCAGCAGGGAAAAAATTTCAACGCTGGCTCTTTCATAGTGTTCTGCCCTCAATTCGTGAGTTTGGTGTTTATCCGCCTCCTCCTAAGCAGGAACGTTCGGAACTGAGTGCTTTCGCAAATAGTCTTCAGCAAACAGTTCAAGCTTTAGTGATAGAGATTGAAAGGCGCGAAGAACTCGAGAGCCGGGTTAACCAGGTTGAACTAAAAGTTAACTCGTTAGAAAGTTTAAGGGATTTATCAAAATTCAGAAGTGTTCCGCAACGCCTGTTAGAACTTGAGCTTGAGGGATATTCTGTCGAGGAGATTTGGCAGTGGTGTGAGAAACTCCGTAGTGAAACTGGTGCCGAGAAGATTAAATGTCCTTCTGGGATTAATATCAACACCTGCTATCCATTGGCTCTGGTTGATGAAGCAATCACACTGTACCAAAAAGTCATTGAGGCAAGAATTCGGCCTTGAGCTAACGAGAACAAAAAAGCCCGCAGGGCTTGCGCCGTGCGGGCTCTTAGGACTTCATCGGATGACTCTGGTAATCACCGATGGAGAATTTTGGGCTGGCGTCCCTGTAATTAGTTATTCAATTCACTGATTTATATATTTATTTTGATTTTTAATTTTACGCGTGGTTCTAAAAAGGAACCATAACTGCGGCATAGTTCTTCATATGAGTGCCCACAACAGAAATAAGTTATATCTACACTATTTTTAAAGGCAGAATAGAGCAAGGAATCGACACATTCTTTGCACCAATTTCAAAAGCCTTACTCATAGTTGTAGGATAGCGGGAGTTTATGCGGATATTTCAGTTTATATCTAAAACTAGGGGGTGTGAAACCCACAAGCAACCTATGTTACTATTGTATTTCTAATACTAAGGATTGCATCTATAGTCTATGGTTCTGCTGCCGATTGACTAATCGGGATTGTTTTTGGTATAGGTTACTTCTATACGGGCTTCCCGTTGCAACCAGCTTTGTTAGCCACACGAGAGTTAAAAGGGAAAACTTATGGCTGATGGTCAAAAAGATTTAGACCGGTTAGATTTAATGTGCAAGGTCATCACTAGAACAGATGGATTTCACAACTACGCAAACACAAAATCGACTGTTATATTAACATTCACCACCGCAATATTAGCCTTAATTATTACTAATGTAAGCCATTTTTATGAATTCTTGAACACAAGTACCGTTCCTCATGTTAAGTTAGTATTCTCGATATTACTATTTGCTGAATTGCTGCTACTATTTTTTGCCTTGTTGCTTATATCAAAGACTCTAATACCTAATACTGATAAAAGTAAAACAAAAAACATTTATTCTTTTGTGGATATTTATACAAATTTCAATGCTGAAGAATATAAGGCTGAAGTTCTAAGTGTTACGAGAGATGACCTTATTGTTAGCATGTGTGATTTACAATATAATTTATCTAATTCCTTAGATAAAAAATATATCTGTCATAAAAGAGCAGTGTGGTGTTTGAAGAACACATTAATTTTAATGCTAATATCATCCCTGATTTTAATAATTTCATAGAAGGTTGAGAATGGAATTTGAAAGTATTTTTACTGCGGCTCAGTTTGAGTTAAATAATAGGATAAAAAATCCGACAAAGAAATCATCCGTATATGACTCACGCTCAAGTGATGGGGCATCCATGGATTTGGTAACAAAAGCAATCCAGGAGTCGGTTAGAGGCACCGCATCAATGGAAGGCTTTGTAATAGGAGATGATTTACTTGATCTTTCTGGTGAAGGGGTTGCAAGGAAAAATATTAGGAAAATATTTGGTAAGGTGGGGGAACCAAGTATGTCCATTGGATGTCACCCGGATTTTCTCCATCTTACTAATAGTTCAGAACTTGAAAATGGGTACGCTATTACTTTGTTTATGGATATTTCTGGCTCAACTAAACTTGGCAAAAAATATCCCATAGAAACAGTTTTTAATATAAAGAACACAATAATAAAATACGCTATTGAGATTATACAAGCCTTTGATGGACATGTTCACAGAATAATGGGAGATGCTGTAATGGCATTTTTCAGAACAAAAGAGCATGAGGCGAGTGAAAGTCTTATGATGAAAAATGCAGTCGATTCGATAAATTGTGCTACGTATTTAATAGAATTCATGGAGAAGGTAATAACACCGATAATTGAGGAGCAGGGTGCTGATGAGCCTGTAGGTATTAGAGTTGGAGTAGATTATGGTAATAACGATGATGTAATCTGGGGTAACTATGGTGCTTTTGGTGCTTTCGAGGTTACTGCGACTTCATATAATGTTGATGTAGCCGCAAAATTACAACATGCTGCTAAAACAAACACTATAATGATCGGGTATAATTTAAAGAAATTGTTAGGGTTGGGTAAGGAATATACTTCAATCATAGAGAAATCAGGAGTTTCTCAAACTTATGTAAAACCTAATTACAAGATTGGCGAGTCTCAAATAAATTATAAACAATATAAGTTTAATCACAAAGAGTATTTTAAAATATTACCTCAAAATTTAAAAGGCAGTGCTTATAATTTAAAGCTAAACGACACTAATACTTATTATACTGGTTGCTCAACAACAATTGAGAAATTTAAAGAAATAACTTTCGAAGCAGCAGTGAGTTATGTTCCAGGGCAAAGATTAACTTTAATAGCTGAAAAAACAAATACAGGCAGTGATTGTGGTAGAGAAAGAGGCGTAAGTAAAAAAGAATTTTTAATGAGTGAAGTACATTCCGGTTATTACACTGTTAGTGTTCCTGAGTCAACGGCATATCATGGAATCCATCATATGAAATTCAGAATACAAGATAGCCATGGTAATATCGTTGAAGATGATAAATGTGTAGGAGTTATCGTTTCGCATCCTATTCTTCTCAACTGAAATTGTCTTTCATGATTATGCCATAACTTTATTTTTTCCATGTATGCCTGATTGACTTGGGGGAAGCACGGAGTGTTTGAAGTGAGATCTGTAACCCATCGATCTGGCATCTGGCTGTAGAGCTTGGCAAGTTCCATCAAAAGATAACCAATCCTCAGTTCAACTCCCAGTTGGTAGCTGAACTGCGTAAGCAGGATTTGCTTTCCACCGATTAGTGTATACGGTAGTTTTTCAGCATAACTGAATTGTACCCGTAGGGTAGTACCAGCATAGGTGGAGAATGAATTTTGAACAATTGGTCACCAGAGCATACAAAAGACATCAAGAGTTGGTTTAAGATTGATACATATCGCAAATTTGAAGACCTTTCATTGATCCAGTTCTACCATGAGATATGGGCCAGAAACTTGTTCTTTAAGGAGTATAGAGAAGAGTTTGAGAGCAGAACTCTTATGGGTTACTTCTCAAAGATTTTCAGCGGCAACCCTTTTTTAATCGAAGAAGGGCAACTGGGATACATGACTCCTGCTAACAAACTTTTCCAGCCTCCTCATTTTTTTCTAACAACCCTTGATCGCCTTGCTGAAACGAGCATTATTGCAATGCAACGTGGAGGTTTTCTTTGGCATGAAGGTGACAATTATTCTATAAACGCAGAGCTTCGAGAGGAATCACTTTCAGACATTATGCCAGATCAGTTTACACGAACAGTCATGTTCGAGATTGATTTGGCAAGTGGCACAGACGAAGAGATTGCAGAGTCGCTTAAAGCTGCATTACCGCAATGGCGTAAAGTTAAGGGTATTGATGAAAACCCATTAGAATCTGTTCGTTTTGGATACGGAACTATCAAGAAACTCATCAGTTATCGTGTAATACCTATGTTGGATATCCTGGTGTGGGCAGCCGTTAGAAAAATCCGTGTCTCTGACGACAGGTTATCCAGGCTACTGTATACAGACGATGATGAAGAAAGCGAAATGAGGCAGTCCAGTCAGATAAAAGATACTGACAGGCCATTGGCTCTTAAAGCCAGCACAACTGACTTTATCCGACAATTCCATTACTTCATGAACAAAAATAGCCATTTGAAGCAAATGAAAGTCTCTGATGTAATGAAACTATCGGATTAATTTATATCTATAACTTTCTGTTTTTGTTATAAAAAAGAAACCAAAAGCATCATTTACAATGATGCTTTTTTTTGCGGTTTTTACTTTAAACCGGCCATTTTGCCACTTGCTATAAAACAGGGGAATTTCAGCTACTCTCAAGTTCCCCTGTTCTGTAAGGCACCAACTTCGAGAGAACCATCCTGCATAGCAGCAAAGAACCTCCGCTTGAGGAGTCTCACTCCTTTCTTTTCCCAAGTGTTCGTATAGTGACTTCACCGCAACGACAAGGGAAAACAAAATGAACAATCAAGCAACCCGCCTCATACGCCTACCAGAAGTTCTCGAACGAACTGGCTACGGAAAAGCCTGGATCTATCGTCTGATCAACGATGGCAAGTTTCCTGCTCCTGTCAAAATTGGAAGTCGTGCAGTAGCTTTCGTTGAAAGTGAGATTGATACCTGGATTCAGTCTGTAATCGAAACAAGCCGCAATAATGTTGCTTAATTAAACTGGGAGACGCTTTATGAATATCGAAGAATTTATGAGTGAAGATAACCATATGTGCAATTTATGCGGAGATCTTTTTTACAAGATCTTTGACCCAGAAGTGTTTTATGACTTACCCAATAACGAATTTAATAAACAAATCATTTACTGGCTCAGTCAGTACCTTGTAGGAAATTTGAGAGAACCTTTAGACTCGATCTCTGAGCTTAATGCTTCCAAACAGATATATGTTTACGAGACCTGGTTCTCGTTAATTAAATGCCCTGATGAAATGAAACTCTTGGCGAAGCGGATAATTCTATATCTATTGGGTTAAGAATTTTTTATGAAAATGTAATGTTTGGCTGAATATTTTTGATTAAAACCTTACAGAATAACTTACAGTATTTTTATGACCGTTTATTAGCAAGGCAGTGAGATAGTTTTCAAGGTATTAGGTGTACATAATAATAACTAGATCTACCAGATGATAATTTGACAGGAATAATCGTCTATCTCACTGTTTTAATTTAACTAAATGACTTAATCGATTCAAATAAATTTGTAAATCTACGAAATGCTTATTATTAATATATTGGAATTATACTTTTTGTAAGGTTTAGGAGGAAAATATGAGCAGTATTTGTGTAGATTCGTTTATGTTGGAAAATGGGGAGAGGTATTGTCATGTTGTAAATAAAAAAACTGGTGAGCCATTGTATTATCCAAATTTGTATATAACAACACAAGTCAGAAATCGGTCAGAGTCTATATCAACAATGAAAGTTATTGCCGGTAGCATTTCATTGTTATATCGATTCTTTATGAGGAAAGAGATCAATATTGATGAAAGAATTCAGAAAAGGATATTTCTGGCTCCTCATGAAATTGATGATTTGATTGAGTTTACTTCATTCAATTTTAAAAGTGGTGTAGATAGTGATTTTGGCGTTTCAAATGTCAAAAAACCAACTAAGTATTTTCGGATTACAACAATAGCTAACTATCTGGAATGGCTATGTAAAATACTTCTTTCTCATACAGGTCAGAAAGATACAATCAAAGAGATACTTGTTTTCATTAACAACATAAAAAGAAAGAAACCAAGAAACAATGACAAATATGTTATGGATATCGAAAAGAGCTTAGACAGTGCTCAACTGGATTCTTTGTTTAGCATTCTTTCGCCAGGAAGTAACTTGAATCCGTTTACGGAAATAGTACAAAAAAGAAATAACCTAATATTCATATTATTACATTGCTTTGGCATGAGAGCCGGTGAACTTTTGAATCTGCGAATTGGTGACATAGATTTTGCAGAATCAACAATAGCAATAAGGAGGAGAGCAAATGATAAAACAGATCCACGAGTTTATCAGCCATTAGTGAAGACTTGTGAAAGGAAGTTAATTGCTGATGCGAACCTTATATATGAAATTTCAGATTATATCTTGAATGATCGTAGGAAAGTCAAAAATGCTAATAAGCATGACTTTCTATTTATTACCTATAAAGAAGGGAAGACTCAAGGGCAACCACTGTCATTTTCTTCATACCATAAGATAGTGAGTGTTGTTCGTCAATCATCCTCGCTTCTAAGTGGATTAACAGGTCATAAATTACGACACACATGGAATTATGAGTTCTCGAAAACAATAGATAAGGCTAAGGACATATCCGACGAAAAAGAGCAACAAATCCGTTCTTATCTAATGGGATGGTTACCAGGTTCAGACACTTCAATAATCTATAATCGCAGGCATATTTTTGAGCTATCGAAAAAAACTGCACTTGAGCAGCAAGAGCAACTATTCAAAGGGGGATTTGATGAATAATTTAATTAAACAAAGCTCTGATAAAATGTCAATTCATGAACAAAAAATCGTCACTTTGATCGAGAGCCATGGAATCAATATTAGAGACTTGATATGTGTTATGAACAAAAATTTGGTTTGTGGATTTTTGAATACATTACAGTATTATTTTTGTAGTAAAAGCCATTTGTATGTAAAAACAATAGTTAAAAATATGAAGGATTTTATTAACAATGTTTCTCCTAATTACATTGATGATAAAGTAATAATCCAATATCAAAATATGCAATCAGCAAATGAACCATCATATTTTCGAGGTTTACGGCCATTTTTTACTAAATGGTTTGAATTAGGATACCCCGGAATAGATGAAAGTGCTGTTGAAATAGTAAAGCATTTTGACCTAAAAATAAAAAAAGCTGGTCAACCTATATTACAAGATGATCCAACTGTGGGTCCACTGACTAAAGAGGAACACACTTCCTTGATCAAGGCTATGAGTCACGCATATAGCATAGGTGAACTGTCACTGTCAGATTATGCAATATCGCTATTAATAAGTCTTACCGGTAGAAGACCTCAGCAGTTAGTTATGTTGAAATATAAAGACCTTCTTCAAAAGAACTTAGATAATGGCAAAGTAGAATATGTAATTTCAGTGCCACGAGTAAAACAACGGGGTAAAGAACTACGATATCGAGAACTTGCAATAATATCAGAGGTTGCATCAATTGTTCAACTTCAAGCTAATCATTCCGTGAGGCTTGTTGAGCAAACCCTTGGCAAAACCCTTGATGATCATGCCAAAGGCAAGGTTCCTGTTTTCTTGAACGAGGAAAAACTTCCTGATTTAGACATAACAGATCCATTTTTTCTGGAATCTAATAAATTATATGCAAAAACAACAATTGCTAATGTAGCACTGAAAAGTATTGTTAATAATGGGAAAGTAATCTCAAATCGTACTGGCTCGCTACTAAATATTACTCCGCGTAGGCTTCGTTATACAATAGCAACTATGCTGGCTAAGGATGGTCATAATGCTAATACTATAGCTGAATTGTTGGATCATTCCTCCACTTCAAGTGCGGGGATTTATGTTAAAAATATTGCTGATAGTGTTGAAAGGATCGATTCTGCTGTTTCAGAACAGTTATCATTTATCGCTGATGTCTTTATGAATGGAATAAAGTCTAAAGAGAAAATACATTTCAAATTTTGTTCTTCGAGAAAATGCCAAAGTCAGAATTTAAATGTAAATTTTCCTTGTGATGAATGTGCTTTCTTTATGCCAGTTGATATCGATGAGGTAAATTCCCAATGAACAATATTATTTTATTCAAATCTAAAAAACAAATTACGGCAGAAAACAATTATAATGAATTCGTAAGTTTTTGTCGCTATCAACTATCAGGTCTCACCCAAACTCAGGATTGGGAACAATATGTTTGGAAAGGGTATGTAACCTTTAGAAAGATAGGGGTTGGACATAAAGCATTTAACTCCAAGGATGCAATGCATGAAGATTTTCTCGATTTTGCAAAAGCATATATCAGATATCAACACTCATTGAGACCCTTGAAAAATTATGGGGCCATAATGATGGCTTTGAGATGTCTCGAACAGGCTCTTTTGCAGGTTCTGAATAGTGGTCTCATTTACAATGTTACAGCCGTTGTTTTTGATGAGGCAATGCAGATCGGAAGTAAATATTTTGAAGGTAATGTCCTCGCTCAATGTGGGATACAGCTTGAAAAATTATCAAAGTTTCTATGTGAACATAACCTTGTGAAATCAGGATACATATCCTGGAAAAACCACGTGAAGCAGAAGGTCAAAAACAACTATCTTCCTGAGATTGAGGACTATCACAGAAACGATAAGTTACCCGATGAAGCAGCATTACTTGCTATTGCTGATATTTTTTCTAAAAATGATGAGCTACTGAGTCCAAGGGATAAATTCACCAGTTCAGTATTTGCACTTCTGCTTTGTTGTCCGAGCAGAATTTCTGAGATTTTAGCCTTACCTGCTGATTGTGAGATTACACAAAAAGATGAGAAGGGTATCGAAAGATATGGTCTGAGATTCTATTCGGTTAAGGGGTATGGCCCTAATATCAAGTGGATTCCACAGGTTATGATACCAGTTGCGAAGAAAGCGATTAGAAGATTGCTTTCCTTATCACAAAATGCAAGGGCGTTTGCTCAATGGTGCGAAAAATATCCTGATAAATTTTACCAACATGAACTTTGCCCAAAAGTTGATGAAAAATCAAAGTTGACAATTATACAGGTTTGTCATGCACTTGGCTACCCTTTACATGATCACAAAACTTGCGTTCTAAAAATTAAAAAGACAAGTTTGGATGGTGGGAAAAGTTTCTTAAACCCCAATGATTATAACTATTCATTGAGTGAGTTATGGGAAATGATTATCTCTGGTTTTAGTAAAGACTTTCCTTGGTATGATGAAGAAAAATCCATAAGATTTAGCAATGCATTATGTTTATTAAATCCTCGCCAATTTACTTCATCCCAAATGATTGATATCCACTCATTTCATAAGCCAACTAAAGGATTCTTTTTTAATGATATACAAAATAAAAAACGTCATGAGCATGGATTTAAAAATATTTTCGCACGACACGGGTATTATGATATTGAAGGTCAACCACTACTTATTCGCTCACACCAACCACGACATCTTTTAAACACAATAGCCCATTATGGTGAAATGTCTGAACTGGATATAGCTAAATGGTCTGGTCGTGTCAATGTGAATCAGAACAGAGTTTATAATCACGTGTCAGAAGAAGATATGTTAGATAAAATCAAAACTATTAAATTGAGCATGAAAAATTATTGTCAAAGGAAGTCCATACCCACAAATGAATTGACAGTTGATTTTGATAACCTGAATCAAGGAGCAATTCACTTAACAGAATTTGGTTACTGTGTGCATAACTATTTAGTTCGTCCTTGTACTAAAATCAATGAATTTATAGGATATGATAATGAAACCCTGGAAATGAAATCAATAGATAGAATTAGACTTGAATCTATCCGAGAAAAAGTAACAAAACTGAAGAGTATAACGCAGACCGCTTTTGAAAATGGTGATTATGGTGCAGACAAATGGCTGCAACACCATGAAAAAAATTTGGAAAGAATTAATAAGCTTTTGAAGAATTAAAATAGGAGATACTTATGGCAAAACATTTGAACAGGAGTGAAATAAAGGCAATTACACACATTATATTGACTTGGGACGGCAAAATCACATGGAGTGATTTATGTGAATCAGTTTATAAGAATTTAAACAGAACTATCACAAGGCAATCTTTAAGTGCTCATGATGAAGTTGTTGAAGCATATAGAACAAAGAAAAATTTGTCTAATTTGAAAAAATCTGGCCTTAAAAAGCCAGCTAACTTAACGATTGCGGCACAACAAATAATAAATCTTAAAGCCGAAAATGAAATGTTGAAAAAACAGAACAATAGATATAAAGAGCAGTTTAGCTATTGGCAGTATAATGCCTATAGACATGGTCTCACTATGGAACAATTGAATAGGCCATTTAATAAAAAATGACAATTGATAGGTTACGCCTATTGACAAGCTAAATAAATACGATAAATATAAATATATGGTCAGGAAGACTATTTCAATTATGCAAGGATGCATTTTATGGATAAAAGCAACATCAATCCAGAATTTACTCTGGAAGAGCAACTTATCATTATCGTCGATAAGTATATCTCAAAAAGATACCAGCCAGGCGATAAAAGTTTCTCATATCAACTTTACCTAATTTTTGTGGGATACCATTTAAAATATTTCTACCCTAAAAGGATTTATTCCAAATCTAATCGTAATATTGATAACATAATGGCTATGTTTAGCTCGGTATATAAAAGTCTGACAAGCAATCTACTACAACGTTTAAATAATAAAGAAGGGGTTCTTAGGGAGCTAAATTCTCTCGTTAACTATATTGATAACAATCGAGAAAAAGCAGAAGAAATCTATGCTACTGTCAGAGCACAATATGAAATGAAAGTAATTGAGGGAGAGTTAACCCATGAAGTTCGCGTGAGAACCGTCAGGTTATAGGCAATAAAAAAGCCCCTATGCAGGGGCTAAAAGAGACTTCTTGATATAGAATACTACTGAACTTCTTTCCAGGCACCATCAGCTTTCACAAGCTTAACAGGCTTTGTCTGTTTCATATTGCTAATTGAGGCATCGACAATGCAGTTATAAACATTATTTGCTTCTTCTGTGCAACTAACTTTCTTTACATAATCAATTTTCAAAAGATCTTTTTCGGGAATACTTGAGTTCAGAGCTTTCATACTTGCATTTGATCTATCTACGACACTTTTGAAAGCATTGTATATATCGTCTTGGGATGGCTCACTGTTACATGCGGTTAAAAGAAGTGTGGTAAGGATAACTGTGAGGATTGAGTATATTTTCATTTTCTTATCCAGAAATAATTAATTAAGAATACCAGTTTTGGTGTTGTTGTTGTCAGAGGAGAAAGCCCATCTACTTACTGTCTCTCCCTTGAAGTCGATTTCAAGCGTTTTAGACTGAGTCTGAGAACCGCCAGTTAGCAAACCGACAACAGGGATAAAAGTCGAGGCATTGAACTGATTGTTATACATGAAGTATCTCCACTGCTCATTTCCGTCATCAAGTGTGGTTCTTGTATCAGGCTCACCTAACTTAGTAAGTAATTCCGTCTTAGTTGTTTTGTTTTTAATGATCTTCGACTGGAGGCTTTGTGGTGTTTCGTTTTTAAGGTTCTGGTTCCCTGATGTTGAACAGCCAGAAAGCAGGAAGACAATAATAAAAAAAGAGGACGTTATAAATCGGTTCATTTACTTTCTCATTTTATGTTTGCGGTTGTGTGAAATTAATTTCACCGTATAAAAACAACTCTGTCTGCATACTTTTTTTTAATTTTATAGATAAGAATAATGATGCTTACGAAAAACGTAATGACTGATACAAGAGTGCTGCCGGTCCACGAAAATGCTAACCACGCGAGACCAAATGCCACGAATTGAAACAGGAATGCCACACTGAGCGGGCTTTCACCGTAAGCGACCTTTGCATGACAGCCTTTGCAAATCCGCACACCATGAGGACTTTGTGTAAAGCAGAACGGGCACTTTATTGTTTCGTTTTTCATAGCAACCCCAGGGTGGAAGATTTACTGCGTGTTTGTAGGGATTCTCGATGACTCGTTGGCTTTAGTAAAATTGCTTGTACCGATCGATGATCTTCTCTTGATAGGTGCTAACTATCATAACTAATTTATCGATCTGTAATAACGATCAATATATTATTGACATATCCTAAATTTGCTACTGTGAAATGATGTTGCTGTCAGGGGTGAGCGGTAACCTGTTGTCTATAAATGAATTTTCCTTTCTTTATGTAGAAGTCGGGTTGCATAGACTTTTGAGAATCTCGCAGGGTTGTTGTGAAGAATGCACTTACCGTAGCTTCGGAGAAGCTCTATGAGCCGTTGTAAAAAGGGAAGCCAGCTACTAAGCCTGAGATGCTTTCGCTGTTGTACTGCATTCTTCTGAAGAATCTTTTGTACGATTTCGTGTCGTTTGTCTTCTCTGAGCCGTAGTTCCAGTTCGGCAATTTTTTCACTTATGCTTTCCCTTGGTATATCGGTTGCTGCAACATCTTTAGCAGGAGCAGGAGCAGGAGCAGGAGCAGGAGCAGGAGCAGGAGCAGGAGCAGGAGCAGAGTGGTCTTTTGCCGGTGTGTTGGTTCGTAAAGCATCTAAGTGGTCGGGGTTGTAGTTAAGCCGATTACTGAGATTTGCCCAGGAGTAGCTCTTACCCAATTGCGAAGCTTTGAATGCTATATCGCGGTATTCGAATGAGAAGCCGTTCATCTTACCGGTAGAAGCAATGTTAGCCGTCCAGCCGACTTTTGCTTCTTTTAGCCTTTTGATAAAAGTTAAAAGGTTAGGTGTATCTGCCAAACTTTTATCAAGTATCTGTTGGAGAGCTTCTTTGGGGGAAGGAAGGCCAGTCCGTTCTGAAAGCATCTGTTCATTGCGGGAAACCTTTCTTCGCTTCGGTTGCTTTGGTGCTGTCATGGTCACTGTCAGGTTATGAGTGATTTCAAGTTCACTGATGATCCGTGTGCTTATAAGATTTTCGTTCCTACCTAAGTAGAGCTTCCCACCGGCTATGTCGATTCTGCTGGCGATAATGTGTATATGCTGGCCTTCGTCGTCATGTAAGACATAGCAACGGAGATGGGTATCACTGAATCCCATTCGTTTCATATAGTCATCTGCGATACTATACCACTGTTCATTCGTTAGTGATTCACCGTTGGGTAAGCGAAGCGAGTTGTGCCAAACTGATTTTGCGACATCCTGGCGAAGATGTTTGGTGCTATCGAATTCAGCGATCAGTTCAAGGGCTGAATCACCTAACATGTTCCCGCCAATGATGATGGGATCACTTTTATGATGTGCTCCCGGCTTCAATGCATATTGAACAACACCTGCGAAGCTCTTACCCCTTTTGATCTTCTGCATACCCTTCATAGGGTTTGCTCCATATGTCAGCATTTAGCAGGTGCTGGCGAAGTTCTTCCAGTTGTCGCTTCACAGCGAACAATTCAGTATGAGTAAGCTGACTGTCTTTGCTTTTACAATCTATATGTGTCGCAATCCGATTTAGCTTTTGCGATATGTCAGTTAAAGCTATCCAAGCTTTGGTATTAATAGCTGGTATAACTAGAGGCAATTTTTGAAGGGAAGCCATACGAAGCCACTCTCCTTTTCTCATAGAGCCTCGTTTTGTGTTGAGAAGTTGCAGTTCAGTGTTATTTAATCTGACACTGATACAATGAGTCCGTAAATGATTTTCTAGTTTTACGGTATCTACTATGGAAAATTGAGGAGAGTTGTTTGATGTGGTCATATGTATATCCTTTTACATGCTGTCCATAATGTAATTTAATATTTATATGATTTAATAATAAAGTCAACCCATTGATTCTATATTCCGACGACTGTATTTGGTTTAGAGAAACAATGGGTTGTTTATGGCCTGGAAGTATCTACTTAAGGGTGGCGAGGAGTTGGGTCTTGATTGTTTATTGCGACAGAGATATAACTCTCAGGATATAATGTGCCCGTGTATGGATTGAAGTCACTTTTTTCATCAAATAATAGTGAGAATTCTTTCTTGTTATTTTCAGGAGGTATTTTATCTGTTCTTTTAATACCAAGTGGATTAAGAAATTTATCAAATGCTTTCGAATAACTATCTAATATGTCAAAATTAGCCACTTCAAATGATTTTCCTTCGACGAGATTCATTGAACCATTCAATATTTCACATCTGTTTTGACTCACCGCACAATACACTTTTGCGTGGAAATTATTCTTACTTTTAAGTTCATCAATAAGTACTGATCCTAAGTCGAATTTTTCCATGTCATCATAACTAATGATATTGGTTTCAGAAAAAGCTCGCTTAAAGGATTTAGACTGACCGTTTCTTACAAATATCTTTGTCTTTTGCGGGTTAACTCTGGAAAGAACATTCAGCCATGTATTTACCAAATCTGTATTATTTAAAAATTGATGGCCAACGAAAGGGGATATAATATATACTTCATCATAAAGAAAATCCCATCTCGTCAATAACTTATATAACCAAGTCATAATGGTTGTTTTTGTATAAACACCGAATAAAGTTTCTGATAAAGGTTGAGCACCAAAAATATTTAGTAAGCTGAACTGATGCTGTTGGAAGTCTGATGTTTCGTGATAATCACTATAAAATACTGCATCATGTTTTTTTCCACATGAGCAGTAAAATGGAAAACGGATTACTATGTATTTTGGTGAACTTCCATGACTTGCCAGATCCCAGTTAATATAATTACTATAGTTATTGGATAATGCATTCCATTTTTGATCTTTCAAAATTGTGTATGATATGTTTTCTAAATTACTGTGACAGTCTTTACATATGAATAAAGGATTATCATTAAAATCATAACCTCTGTGCCTGTCAGTCAATATAGTGTTTGTTTCAACAAAACTTTCAATAGTTTTAATATTTGAGTATTTTTTGGTTTTTTGTTGATTGGTATCACTTAAAAAATAAAAATCTTCCTTGATTCTTTCTGGGGTGAAATTTGACAAATCCGGATTGGTTATTTCAACTTTGAATGTATTATTGCAATTTTCACATTTTCCGATCATCACACCTTTTTCATCAAAAGCAGGGATAATGGTGTGTCTCTCTGGCATAGGGAAATCAGAAGTAAACACCTCATAATATTCTAGAGTGTTTGAACAGTATGGACATTTTCCTCGCGTAGATATAGTTTTTTTAGGATCAGCAATGGAGCGTTTCATACCTCTTAAGAAGTCTTTATCATTATCATCAAATATTATTTTGCCATCTTCAAACTTCATGATTTTCCCTACTCCTGTTGATTGTTCAAGACTATTTGTGTTTATACATAAGTATAATGTGTAGTGCTATTCTTTTTCAATCATAGAGCAGAAAAAGCAAGGCAACGGGAGAAGCGGAGCTTCGAAGTGTTAGCCCTTGCTTTCATATATTGACATTATATTTTAATATGGTAAATGTTTATTATTAGATAAATATGCAAGGAGAAAAAATGATAAACAAAAAAATCATTGCCACACTAACATTTTTTTATTTTTCTATAACCATTCTGATGGTGTTTATATTGGCACAAGCATCTTCATTTAATATTTTGGATATAGAATCCTCTTCCCCTGGATATATACTGCTTGCTATGCTGTTATTACTTATGTTTATAATGTCTCCATTAGTGGTTATTTTTTCTACTGTTTATCTTGGGGGGGAATAGTAGGTTTCTTTATCAACTCTTTAACTTTTTCAAAAGCTTCGGATAGGGCAACGGAAGCTTTGATTGCGAACAAGAAGGTGTAAGAGCAAATCAATAAATACCCGATACGATTAGTCATTAATACTTTAAACAAATCATTATGTGGCAAATCAATAGTTTTGATGGTTAGGATTGCTGTGGTTATAACACTTATAAAAAAAAGCATTGCATCATTACAAGCTTTTATGGCATCTCTTTGCTTTGTTGTGCTTTTAAATATGACAAAACAGACTAAGATTATTGGGGGGAACAATGGGGTTACAAGCCAAAAATAGCAAGAAATGTCTTGGAATGTGACCCATAATAAATTTATAAGTGAAGTTAACCCAGCAGACCAGTAACCCCAAAATAGTTTATTGCGCATTTTTTTGCTCCCAAAATAGCCAGAAAGAGTATCTGGCTAATATAAAGTTAGGCTGCTAATCCTTCATTAGGACGGTCAGAATCCTCTCTGCTATCTTTTTCAGCAGCATAAGTAGATTCACGAGATTTCGTTGACATACCTGAACCATAGATTCGTTGAGCTTCACTATTCTCAGGTTTCCATGCCCAGTTCGAAACATCAACTTTCTGTTCCGATTCCATTTTTTCAAGAAAATTTAAACCAAATACATTCATAGTTCACCTGCTCTTTGAAGTTAACCAATTTGCAATGGACCCGGAAATATCCATGCCGGATAAATCTTCGATCCACAACCATTGACCAGCAGAATTCACCTCTAAGAACCACCAGTCATTATTTTCATCAACGATGAAATCTAAAGCCCCATATCGAAGGTTTAACTTAGACATTAAGGAATTTATTTTTTCCTTCACCGAAGTGGGTGCATCAATTTTCCAGTGCGGTGTATTAGGTATATCGTATCTACGCCAGTCTATTTTTGCCTTGTTTGAATGCTGAGAGTCTATAGCACAAGCAAAATGTTCATCTTCAATTACTGTGTATCTAACTTCAAATTTTTTATTAACATATTTTTGAAGAGTAATTGGATTTTCTGAATAGTTTGCAAAACTTTCTAATTGTTCTAAAGTTATTTTGTTTACATATAGACCTAATAACTCACCTGATTCAGAGATATACATATCTTGAGACATGAATTTAAGAACCGAATCAGGGTAAGTAGTTAAGAAATTTTTGAGGTCTTCTTTGGAGTTTGAAGTTATAAATAGTGGATTATTTAGCCCAACTTCATTAGCTATTTTGTGTTGAAAATACTTGTTATCAGCGAGAGTTGCATCTCTTACATGATTAAACCAGCAACTTTCAGATAATGCATTATATAGACCAAAAAGGCTTTTATTCCATTCAGATCGCCATAATCTGAAACCATTACTTTGATCTTGCTGTTGTTCAGAATTGACTTGAACAGATACCCGCCTTGGCCAAACACATTTTACGGATGAATTTTTGATTGTTTTTCCGTTCTGGGAGATAGTCCATTCAGAGCCATCAAAGCTAATTTTTGTATCTTTAAGGGCTTCTATATCTAAATTCAAACGGAAATAGTTATCACCGAGTTTCATCGAAACTATGTCTGCATGAACATCGTTACTGTCAGTAAGTATCAAGATCATTGTTAGGATGTATCTGAATTTTTTTGTTTACTTAATATCCGATAGTTATGTTTCATCGTCAATATTAATTTTTATTGAATATAAGGTATTGATTTAAAAGTGGTTTAATCACCGCATTGGCTTTCATAATGTAATTTACATGCGATATTATATCATTTCTTTTAGTCTTTCTTGTAAATTACCTTGCTTTTACTTGACTTAGTCAGACTTTTGTACTCGATAGCTTTGTGCTTCTTGTGGCTATGGAGTAATCTAATGTGTAATAAAACTATGCTAAGGGTCCAATCGATTACTATGTATATCAATAAATTAGCTATTAGAAATTATAAAAACTTTCGAAGCTCAAATTTCTGCTTTGTTAAAAACTCAGTGAATACAATTATCGGTGAGAATGCTTCAGGTAAAACAAATTTGTTTAATGCTATGCGATTGATTCTTGATGACTCACTTCCAATGAATTCAAGAGTTCTATCAGGTGAAGATTTTTATCGTGGCTTAAATGACCCCTTCGGGCACTGGATTATTATCACAATGTATTTTGATGATTTAAGTGAATCTGAAGAAGAACAGGTTATTGCGAACTATACAATAAATAATGGTAACGAAGAGGCATTAAAAGAAGGAAATTATACATTTATATATCGCCCAAGATTTCATATTAGGCAAAAGCTATACGAGTTAACTGTAGATAATAAAGATTTAGAATCAAGATTAGAGGCTTTTACAGAGTTGAAATCAACTTGTATAATATCCAAAGAGACTTACGAGGCTGTCGCTTTTGTTAGAACAAAAGTTGATTTTAATAATGACGAAGTTTATAAGCAAGTAGTTGGGGATTTTGAAAATTACATTTTTTCAAATCCCAATGAAGATGATGCTACAGTCATTGGTGTAAAAAAACCGCCATACTTCGCCTTAGGTAGTGAAGTTGCTTGTACTTATGTCAAGGCTCTTCGCAACGTGGTAGCTGATTTAAAGTATTATAAAACTAATCCACTGTATAAATTGCTCACTTTAAAAAGCAAACAAATTGATGATAGAAAAGATATTTCTGAGAATGTTAAGAACATTAATGAACAAATTTCAGCAATTCCTGAAATTGCTCGACTAAGTAATAAAATATCAACATCTTTACTTAATACGGTTGGCTCAACATATTCGCCAAAAATATTGGTTTCATCACAACTACCCGAAGATTTTACTGAATTAATCCAATCACTTGGATTAGTAGTCGAGGATTCTTTAGATTATGACGGTTCAGGAAGAATTGATGATTTAAGTCTTGGGGGGGCAAATTTAATATATTTGGCTTTAAAATTATATGAGTATGAAGAAATTAGAGATGCTGAAGAGCATATAACTCATTTCCTATTGATTGAAGAACCAGAGGCTCATATACATAATCATATTCAGAAAACTTTATTTGACAATTTTAATTTTCAAAATACTCAAGTCTTCGTTTCGACTCATTCAACCCAAATAAGCTCTGTTTGTAAAATCTCGTCGATGAATATTTTGGCTCGGCAACGAGGATATACAGATATCTATCAGCCTTCCAACGGACTACAGCCAAAAGAAATTTCGTCAATTGAAAGATATCTTGATGCAATCCGTAGTGATGTGTTGTTTGCTAAAAGTGTAATTCTCGTAGAGGGTGATGCTGAATTAATAATAATCCCAGAACTTATAAAGGTCACTTTAGGTATTAGCTTGGATGAATTAGGTATTAGCTTAATAAAATTGGATGGGACTGTATTTAAGCATATTTCAAACCTTTTTCATAGTAATAGATTAAAACGCTATTGCGCAATTTTAACTGATAAAGATTTGGCATATGTGCAAGAACCGGATGAACTATTTGATGCTGATTTCGTTGAATCTTTGAAAAACGCTGAGACTGACGGTTTACGCAGAGAACGAGAGTTGGCAGAGTATGTAGAAGGCAATCAATTTGTCTCCGTTTTTTATGCAGAGAATACGTTTGAAACAGAGCTTGTTCGGTATGATGAAAATTCCGATCTTTTCAACAGTGTCATTAGGACAACATATAAAAGATCAGGTGATATTGAGCGAGTTGTTGCAGGTATTAATTCCGATGATTTACGAGTAAGATTTAGAACTGCTCTTTTTTTCGCCAATAAAATAGGTAAAGGGTGGTTAGCTACTGAAATGGTAGAGTATCTCCATAATAAGAATCGTGTTCCTGACTATATATTAAAAGCGATTAATTTTGCACTTAAAGATAGAGAACTGAATGCTGTGCTTACTAAAATGCTTGCCTATAATATGTCTTTAATGGGAACTCACTGGGATGATGTATGCAACAAGATTAATTCTGAACCTGATTTTGATAAAAAGATGCAAGAGTATAGGAAACATTTCAATGATAGCTTTTCTAGATTTTGGGAGTTGTAATTATGCCATATAGAAATTTGACATCTGAACAAATAGATGCTGTAAAATTTGATGGCAATCTATTACTTACCGCTTGTCCAGGTTCAGGAAAAACAAAAACATTGGTTTCCAAACTTTGTTTTATCCTTGAAAATAAGGAGTTGTTTGATATAGGTAAGAAAAAAATTGTAGCATTGACATACACTAATGTTGCAGCAGATACTATTCTCGAAAGAATTATTTCATATGGTATAAATAGCGATTCATTGTGGATTGGCACAATACATAGTTTTTGTTTAAATTGGATTATAAAGCCTAACATTGATAGAATTCCAAGGCTCAGCAAAGGTTTTAATGTAATTGATGAGTATGAAAAAGAATTTATATTAAATGATCTGAGAGAACGTTATAACTTATCTCCTTACGATAAAATAGATACGCTTTTAGACTTAAGTTTTACTCCGGTATATTCTCGAAATACTGCTGAATATTCAGTGGTAAAAGCCTATCACTCCTATTTGTATGAGAATCGATTAATCGATTTTGATTTGATTTTGAATTTAACGTGCAATTTATTATTGAAGAATGATGTGCTATGTGAAAGACTATCTTTAATTATGCGATATATTTTAGTCGATGAATATCAAGATACCTCTCATATTCAATATGAAATACTAAGGCTGATAGTAAGTAAAAGAAATTCCTTGGTTACTTTTATTGGTGATAAAGAACAAGCAATATATACTGGATTGGGAGCGGTTGTTAAAAATAGAGAAGAGTTGTTCGATTACTTCAACCTTGAAGAATTAGAAGAAATGAGGTTAACCGGTTGTTTCCGTAGTAGTCAATCGATCATAGATTTTTATAGCAAATATAAAGATGATGCCTATTATATTAATTCATTGTCAGAACTGAAGACATTTCCTTCTGTGATACTCAAGGAAAATAGTGTTGATATCACCCAGTTGTCTGTTTATGTTTCAGGAATAATAAGAACTCACTTAGAACAAGGTATTTCTCCTGGTGAAATTGCTGTTCTATGCCCAAGTTGGTTTGATGTAATAAAATTATCCAATGAAATTATATCACTAAATTCTGATCTGGATATCGATGGTATCATGGTTTCTCCCATACCTAAAAATAATGAAAACTTTTGGCTCAATCTTGTAAAGCTTGCTTTAATTGAAAAGAATCCATCTAATTATCTTGTTAGGCAGAAACTTTTGCGAGATTTACTCAAAGAATTAAATGATTTAGAGTCATATACAAAATTCTTATCTCCAAAGCAAATCATAAAAGAAATAAATAAAATAGAATTTGCATTGGATTATAATTGTGAAATAGATATTTGGATAAAAAATCTTATAACTAAATTCTGTAGTTCATTAGGATTGGATGTTAATAATCAAAGCTATGCTTATAAAGAAATGATCTGCTTGATAGATGCTACTAAAAAACGAATGGCTAAATATAGTATGAACTATAGGGCAAATGATCTTCATTCTTTTTTTAATTTTAAAAGCGGAGTTAAAATTACGACTTGTCATTCGACAAAAGGAGATGAGTACGATGTCATTATTTGCACCGGGCTATTAAATGGAAAAATACCAAATTGGAATGACATTATAGATTGTAGCCCTGCACATCAAAATTATGTGGCTCGCAGGCTCTTATATGTCATAGGGTCTCGTGCAAAAAAACATTTATATTTGATATCTGAAAGCGGTCATAAGACACAAAAAGGTTATCCATATCAGGTCACTCCACAGCTTTAAGTACCCTTTGGTAGCAATAACTTTGGTATTATTGCTACGGGGAAATATAGTACTTATTTTCTTTTCTGCTTTGTCAATTGTTTAGGCAGCATAAGCTTTTAACCTTTGAGCTTGCACATAGCCGCTCCACCATTGCATGAGAACCACTCGTTCTGCGAGATAATCTGCGCGATTATATGCGGCAATTATTTCATCTTTCTTCGAGTGAGCAAGGGCCGCTTCTAAGACATCTGTCCTGAACTTACCCGACTCCTCTGCGGCCGTTCGTGCAATAGATCTCATTCCATGGGCTACAAGCTCTCCACCAAAGCCCATACGGATTATGGCCGCATTCGCTGTTTGTTCATGCATATGATTGAGAGGAGCTTTGATACTGGGGAAAACCCACTCTCTGTGCCCACTGATGGCTTTCATTGAATCCAATATTCGCAAAGCTTCTTTACTTAATGGGACCTTATGTGGCTTCTTCATTTTCATAAAATCGGATGGTATGTTCCACATGCCGGTTTCTATATCAATATCTGACCATCTTGTGCGAACAGCTTCACCAGGGCGAACCCATGTGAGAAGTTGCCACTCAATCAGTAGCCTTGTTTCTAAACGGATAGAAGCATTGTTTAGAGCAACCAGGAAGCGGGGGAGTTCGGAAGGGGGTAATGCTGGCATGTTCTGTTTCTTCGGCTTACTGAACCGTTGCCCAAGGTTATCAGCAGGATTGAACTCGATAAGTTCCTCAGTTGCAGCATAACGAAAAATTTCATTTAATCGGGAAATGATTCGCCGTAAAGTTTCGAGGACTCCTCTTTGCTCAATAGGATCGAGATGTTGCTTTAAGAGTTTGGGGCGGATCTCATTGATAGGAACATTACCCAAGCCGGGAAAGATATTTCTCTCCAGGCTTCGCCAGATGTCTTCTGCATGGTCTTGTGAGATACCTGAGGTCTTTACCTTCTCATCTAACCATTTCCTTGCCACGGTTTGGAGAGTGTGTTCAGTAGCATTCTTTAAGGCATTAGCTTTATTGTTGTTATGGACTTGAGGATCAATGCGATTGGCAAGCAAGGAAAGGTATTCATCTCGCAAGGCTCTTGCTCTTGCCAGAGTGAGGTGAGGGTAGGTCCCAAGGCTCATTTTGGTTCTTTTCTTACTCACTGGCACCGCATATCTGAAATACCAATTCTTCTTCCCTCCTTTTGCGAGAGGAGCGATTCGCAGGATCAAACCATCACCGTCAAACAAGTTGATTTCTTTGTCGGCTGGCTTGGTGCTTTTGATTTCAGTGTCAGTGAGTTTCTTAGCGATTTTTGCCATTTTGGGACCCTCGATTTTTGGACCCTTCGTTGTGGGTCCCATTCAGGGTGCCATAAGTGATAGTTCTCAGCAATTCTCACTGGACGACAATAGACGTAAAAAAGCCCGCAGAGCTTGTGCTGTGCGGGCTTAGTAGACTTCACTGTACTTCAAACAACTAAAAAGTGGTGGAGCTGGCGGGAGTTGAACCCGCGTCCGAAATTCCTACATCCTCGGTACT
>ERZ1106981.468-NODE-468-length-29701-cov-35.776968_pt1 | contig 29701 bp, 23 predicted proteins | sample MGYA00403692_ERZ1106981 | MGnify/ENA primary metagenome ERZ1106981 (study PRJEB35170, sample SAMEA104062431) | human gut metagenome | biome: human gut; feature: human-associated habitat; material: faeces | place: Denmark | collected 2012-06-22 ... | reverse complement strand
TAAAAAATGGTCAGAAGAGCATAGCCGACGGGTGCTGAAGAGCCTGGAAGATAATCTGTTCTCTGCGATTGGCAAGCGTAGTATTGAAGAGCTAAAAACTCGCGACCTGCTTGCACCTATTAAAGTTGTAGAAGCAACAGGCCGCCTTGAAATTGCTTCTCGTCTCCAGCAGCGAACAACCGCCATCATGCGGTATGCCGTCCAAAGTGGCTTGATTGATTACAACCCAGCCCAAGAGATGGCTGGCGCAGTTGCTTCCAGTAACCGTGTCCATCGCCCTGCACTTGAGCTGAAACGCCTACCTGAACTGCTCCGCCGAATTGACGGTTACACGGGACGCCCTTTGACCCGTTTGGCCGTTGAGCTCACCTTGCTAATTTTTATTCGGTCTAGTGAGTTGCGTTTTGCACGCTGGTCAGAGATCGATTTTGAAACAGCAATGTGGACGATACCGGCTGAACGAGAAGTTGTCGAAGGAGTTAAGCACTCTCAACGTGGTTCTAAAATGCGCACACCACATCTGGTGCCGTTATCTCATCAGGCGTTAGTAATCCTTAAACAGGTACACAAACTTAGTGGTGATCGCGACTTTGTTTTCGTTGGCGATCATAACCCTCGTAAACCGATGAGTGAAAACACGGTCAACAAGGCGCTGCGTGTTATGGGTTATGATACAAAGGTTGATGTTTGTGGGCATGGCTTCAGGACGATGGCATGTAGCTCGTTGATTGAGTCAGGGCTGTGGTCCCGGGATGCTGTTGAAAGACAGATGAGCCATATGGAGCGTAACTCAGTACGTGCAGCGTACATTCATAAAGCAGTTCATCTGGATGAACGCAAATTGATGCTGCAATGGTGGGCTGATTTTCTGGATGCGAATCGGGAGAGTGGGATTACGCCGTTTGACTATGCGAAGATTAATCGGGGTAATATTTAGTGTGTATGTTTAATTAAGGTACAACTAATCAACCAGCTCAACTAGCCTCACTTTGGAGGCTGGTTGATAGATTTGGATTTGACCCGCCATCTTTGGAAGTGTTTTGTATCATTGGTATCGCTGTACGAATAGGGAAGGATACTATGTTGAAATCGCTCGTAATGATTGTGTCAAAGGGCCTATAGATATCGTGGGTTAGCTTTTATAGAATAGGCGAATTCTTACTTTAGAGAACATGAAGTTATGAGCGCAATCACATTACGTAAAGCGTTGGGTGTACTTGCGAAGTCATCTTCGTTTTCCGTCACCACCGTGACACACCGTCAGAAGGATGAGTTCGATCAGTTAAAGGAACAACTCTTTGTTAAACAAGAGATTGAAACTGAATTGCAACGCTATCTGGATGTTGCTAAACCCGGTGAAATCATTTTTTTGTGTGGTAGTAGCGGGGACGGAAAGTCCGAAATTTTAACCCGCTGTCAGTCAGATCCGCGTTATCAGCGGCGATTTATTTTCCATCTGGATGCCACTCATAGTTTTGCCCCTCGACAATCAGCTATTGATGCTTTGAATGAGTTATTTGCTAATCATCATCAGCAGTCATCTCCATTGCTCATTGGCATCAATACCGGAATGCTTGCCAACTTTGCCCGAGAAGGTGCTGAATGCCATAAGGTGATCCGATCTGCAATTGACTCATTTTTATCAGGGCAGCAGGATGCAAGCCGTCCTTATCGTAACGAGAATTGTTCTTTTTTTGATTTTGAACACTATCCTAAATTCCAGTTTAACGAAAATAAAAACTATTCATCATTTATTAAAGCCTTATTAGATAACTTAACTCGAGACGATGATAACAATTTATTTCAGTTTATCTTTCGGCGCGATGAGTTAATTAATCCAGATCTAAAAGAGGTCGCAAATTTTAAATTGCTTTGCATGCCTGGTGTGCAGAATGTATTAATTACGCAGCTCTTTAAAGCGCGGTTGATTAAAGACCAGTTTGTCACGACCCGAACGCTGCTGGACTTTCTGCATCATCTGTTGATGGGGCCTGGCTACTTATTTGATAATCTCTTCATCGGTGCAGAAAATGATCTGATTAAAAAAGTTTCCGATTTTGATCCCGCCAGATTGCACACCTATGAACTTGATCAGTTTGTTTTGCGCTATGAACTGGGACTGGTTGACGCTGATCTCGATGATTTTTTAGCCGCACTTGAGCCGTTGCACATTAAGTTTGATCGCCAGAGCGTTAAGCCCGGTGACGCAACCTCCTTGATCCGGCTTTTCTGGCTGTTGCAGCACGAGTCGTTGGGTAATGATTATCATCGGAGATTTTCCGCGTTCTTTAACGAATCGTTGTTTGAACGTTACTCAGAAATCTGGCATTTGCATAGAAATTACACAGCAGATCCGGAGCAAAAAAGAGCACTGAATCGCTTCTATGCTTTTGAGCTTATCGCGGGTATCCAGCGCTATGCTAACCGCAAAGCACCTGAATTAAGTATGCAAAAAGAAGAGTTCTTTTTGGGTGAGTTTGGTGGGGTAAAAATAACCGCACCGGTAGAGGTGAAGCCTGATTGGGATGCTATCCGTAATAAACATACGGCTCATCCAACTGGCTTCGATGTCTATTTAAAGGTGGGGCGAAACCCACTGCCGCATATCCATATCGGGCTTAATTTGTTCGAATTACTGGACAAGTTGAATAATGGCTATCGTCCGAATAAATACGATAAAAATGCCATCGTGTTACTGGATGAAATTGTTGAGTTGATCGCGGAGCAGGCTAAATCCAGCAGCGAAATCAAATTTTATGATGGCAGACAACGGGTTTATCGTGCAAAGGCGGATGACGATATGATCACTATTAGCGGTATGGAGGGTTAGCAGAATGTACCCTATCGCAAACGAGTTAAAAGTGGGTAACAATCAACTGGATAGTTACCTGCCTGTGCGCAATAAAAATAACGATATTAGCTGGCAATTCGTCACCGGTCTGGTCCTTAGCTACGCCCTGAAACGCAAAATCGAAGCTTACGATCCCGAACAATTCCGTGAAGATTGTAAAATACATCTGCAGGAGCTGCTTGATGAGCCTGCATTCTGGTCCGTGCTGGAACGAATGTATTTTTCCAGTCAGGATATTTTCCGTGTCTCCCCACTTTTTTTACTGTTCCATGCCCAGTTTAATGGTGAAAAAATAAGTGCCGGTTCAACGGCAGATAAACGACTTGGCACGCTATTTGCCAATTTGATGGGAGATTTCAGCCTCCGTTATCCCATACAGGACAGACTGAACTTCATCGAGCAGCAAATGCTGAATAAGCTTAATGAAAAAATAAAGCTGTTGGGGAAAGGACCGTTTGCCGAAGAGCAACCGTATCTCCCGTATATGGTAACGTGTTTTCAGTCTGATCTGGCATTTCTGGCAGAACATCCGCAGTACCTTTTACAGGAATTGACCAACACCCTACGTTTGTACGCTTTTAGCTGGTGCGCTCAATTGGCTCTCAATCTGGACAACTGGCAGGATGGCGAACCACAAAGCAAATCATTGTTTTTTATTCTTGATAGCGAAAAAGCCAGCTCCGAACGGGAAAAGGTGAAACGTTATGGTTATAAGCTGTTCGCTAGCCAGAGCGAAAAACTGTTCCCGGTTCTCTCTGCACTTGAGGTTTTGCAGTGGGGAAAAGGACAGAAAAAGCGTCCGTTATGGCAGATTTATCAAGATACTCTGAATGATTCAGACTCATCTGCCCGAGTACTTAATGACCTTAACGTTTATTTGCAGGATTTTATTGTGGATCGAGGCCTCCCGCTTCGTGAACGCGCAACAAACCTGGAAAATGCCTTCAAACAGCTCTTAGCCGTTGCCGTAGAGCAGTTTCAGGGTAAAAAAACTGACCGCGCCACGGTCAATCGTAAATACGTTAACGAGTTGGAAAACCAGATTTGCACTGACTTCATTCAGGTCCGTGGTCGGGCAGGAAAAGTGCTGGTGCTGAATCAGGATCGTCTTCTGTTACTGACCAATCTCACTGTGGGCAAAAATGACAAACTCCGCCTGCATGAACTGCTGCGTGGTTTTGAACAGCGCGGTTTTTATCTTGACAACCAGTCGGCGCAAACGCTGGTGGCGTTTTATGAACGCATGGGAAATGTAGAGCGAATGAGTGATAGTGGAGACGCCGTGTATGTCCGTAAAACAGTATGAAACCTATCTGGCAGAAACCTTTATTGAATGGGTAGGTGGCATCATTCAGCCTGGCGAGCGCTACCAGTTCAAATCTCCCGATCCCGATAATGCCCTAAAACTCTGGGAAGCATTCGTCTCTCTGGCGAACGGCAATCGGCTGGAAATTGCGTCAGGGCAATATATTGATTGCCTCCCCTGCAATGGTGTTCAGCTTATTCCTGTACTGCATGGTGCTGAGGCTCCAGCATTCACAGAAAACTACATTTCTCATTTGCGCGATGAAGTTGCAGGGCGCAGCGGCATTTTTGCCCAAACAGCGCTGTTGATTATTCACAACAGTATGCTCGATACCCTGATTAACAGCACGAAAGACGTGGCGGCACCGGATGCTATCTGGTACCCACAAACTTTCAGTCATCAACTGGAAAAGCTCATTACCACTGATAGTAACCGTTCGGAATTGTCCCGTTGTTTGCTGGAGGATCAACTGGCGATGGTACTGGATGAAGGCGCGACGGTATTTGGTTTTTCGTCGCTGTATCGCTTGCTGGATGATGGCAATCTGGATTTCTCCGAGCTTCATCTGTTTAAAGATGATGAACTACTGAACTATACCCAGAAGCAGCTACGCACCAGACTGAATGAAAACCGGAAATTATATCGCCAGATAGAAGATAGTGTTGAACGCTACAGTGGACAGCTGGAGAATGTGCTGCCTGAGTTTAGTTCAAAATTCATTCAGGAGCATTTTTACGATAAAGATGACTGGCGTGAGCTCGATTTCTCCGACTACAGGAAAGAGAAAGAACAGAATAGTGAACAAAAACTGGTGCTGGAAAACGTCTCCGTCGAAAACGGCGAGGTTTGGCAACGGGCGAAAAGCGCCAGTAAGGCAGGCAAACGAGACATCAGCCTGCTGGTGCAGGTGCAGCCAGGGCAATCAAAGGCTGAGCTGGAATTCAGTTTCCAAGGTAATGATCTTCAGGATAACCAGATAAAGATTGCCCATAATCGCCAGTTAAAGAATGCATCTTTCTGGCGCACCAGCCGGGCGGGCGGCAAGACTTCCCGCATTATGGCGTCGGTGCCTTTTGACGGGTATCCCTGCTTCTTTAGTCTCGAACTGACCAACCGCAATAATTCAGCCGAAGAGTATAAATTTCGCCTGTTGTTGGTCGAACAAGGACAATTCTGGCTAAACGATATTCAGCACTGCTACCGCGTTGAGCCAGGTAAAGATCAAATAACCCTGCAACTGGAAGATAACACGCTGCGTATTGCCGAGTCTGGCAACCTTACCTGTACGTTGGATGACGAGAGCGAAGACATCGACTGCCAGCATTATGCTCTGGTGAATTTTGAGACGCTGGCAAATCAAAGTGACCTGGTTCAGTTTGCGCTCGTTTCCGGTGATTCCCGTCTGTCGTTTAACATCGAGGGGCCGGGAGCAGAAGAAGGGCTAACGTTGCCGTTGCTTTTTGACCAAAGTCGTTTCAATAAGTTGTTCAAAGAAGAGGGTAATGCAACCTGGAACCGACTAAAAGGGCGCATCATACTCGATAATACTGAACACAAGGTCGTCGGTGTACGCCAGCAGTTGTTGATACTGGAAGCCTCATTAATTGAACAACGTCTGCTAGGTACGGGAAGTGACGATAGTGAGTTTGCGCTGGATGAACTTCTTGCCAGCTACCCCGATCTCCATAACGCCTATGAGCAGTTATTTGCCTACTATCATCGTCGTAACACCCTACCGAGTCTGGTGTCGTGGTCAGCAGAATATCGCACACTGGTCAGCTACATTGTTACTACGTTTGAACAGTCACTCCAGCAAATCGGCCTGAGCAGAGCGCTGACAGCGCAGGAGAAACGTCTTCTCCATCTGGGGATCTGCCGCAATGATAGCCATGAGCGTCTCTCACCACTGCACCCATTAGTGCTGGCCTACCATCTACAACTGGCAGAAGCTATCGTTGCGGAGTCGGAACAGAACGATTCGGCTTCATTTGCCACACTACCGCCGATCACTCTTGATCGCCTGATGGTTTCCGGATTAATGCCGTTTGTTTACCACAGTGAGCATGAATACGCGCAACTACAGCCGGTGGAAGAAAACCGCTTCTGGATTGACGCAGTTCCCCAGCGGCAGGTCAGCCATGACTACGTTAAACGTCTGGTAAAAGACAAACTCAATGAGTTCACGGACGCTTACGCCCGGTTGTTCCAGAGCGCTGAAAACAGTGCGTTGATTATCAATGCCATTAATCAAGGGAATGCCAAAGAACTGTTTCTGGGATTAGTAGAATATTTTAAGCAAGAAAAAGAGCACGCTATTTCGGTGCATGTGAACTGTTACGATGAACGTTTGCTACCCAATATGTTCGATCACTTTGCCGAAAGTGGTAGCTATGAGCAGCTTAAAAACGATCTCGATCTGAACAGCGGCGTATGGCGGGCAGAAGCCGATATGCTGATTGACCTGCTGCGTAGCCGGTTAACGTTCAGCAAGTTTGTCCTGCCGTCAGAAAGCGACAAGCTGGCCTATGCGCATCTGGCATTTTTCACCAATACAGCACCTGTGGATTGCCGCCAGATCCGCATTGAAGATGCATCCAGCGGGGTATTGTGTCATGGGTTGATCGCTGGGGAAGGTGCCGAAACGCAGGGGGATGCTTACTTTACCGCCTTTGGACTGCGAGATGTGGATACTGAGCCTTATTGCGCCCTGCGTCTTGCCAGACTAATCGGCTGCCTGTGGCAACCCGCACGTCAAAGCAACAGCCAGTATCATGGACAAGGGATCGGCCTGGCCGTGAGCGGTAATTTTAAACAGCTGCTCAATTACTCCTACAACAGTGCGCTCTGGACCACCATCATTGATCCAAAAGTCACCCTCGACTTTTTCACCAGTCAGAAAGATGTGGTGCTTATCCACTATTCTGACCAGTACACCAGTTGCGCAGGCTACGATGCCGTCACCGTCACGAAGCAGGTTGATTTGTTCCTGCGGTTGCTCCAGACAGGAAGCCAGTCAGGGCAACCTGCTGTTGATAGTCAGCATTTGCTGGCTGAATTTAATGCCTTTAACGGTGAATGGCTGCTGAAAATGCTGCGCTCCAGTGAAAGGGAGCGTAAAGAGAAACACGGCATTATAGGCGCGTATAAATTTGTGCAATCCATGTTGCACCAGTCCGATATTTGCTGGATTCCGCTATCGGTGGCCGAAATGATCCGCGTGTCCGGCAATGTCGGGCTGAAAATGAAAGAAAGTGATTTATCGAGAAATTTACAGGGGTATCGTAAAGGTGCGATCTCTGATGATGTGCTCTTTGTGGGATTCAAAGAAGACCGCCTCTATCTGTTGCCGCTGGAAGTTAAAACCGGGGCGCGACCTGACTACAGCTATGCAGGCCAACAGGCTCGTGAGCTGAAACGTTATTTACAGCAGGATATTCTGGAACCACAAACGCTGGCATCACAGCTGTACCGAGCACTCTTTATTCGTCAGGTACTGATGCAGGTGGAGAAACTGCGCCTGTATGGTGTGCTGGACAGCGACAAACTGGCTCCCTTGCTGGAACGACGCGAATGGTGGTTAACGGGCGACTATCAGTTAGGTGAGTTGACCGACTATGCGGACGGCTTCGTTGTGGCGCATGTGGACAGCGCAACCTGCTTCGATCTCTCTTATAAAGAGACAGCGGAGAATATTTTACAGATCGAAATCCCTTATTCACTGCTGCCTTCGCTGATTGCTGCGCAGGGGGATGAACCACCGCTGGCGGAACGTTACCGGGTGCCGGAAAAATACCTGCTTAAGCCAGAGTGTGATGCCAGTCCTTCACAACCCGAAGTTGTGGTAAAAGTCACAACGCCGACCACTGCACAGTCCATTTCGGAACCAGAGTCGTTACAGCCTGCTGTACCGGTGGCGACTTCTGATATTAGCGATACTCCATTACAGATCCTGTTTGGTCATGATGCTGCGCGCCAGAGCCCGTTACATTGGGAGCCAACCAACACAGCGAAGTTCATGAATACCAATACCGGCATTATTGGCACGATGGGCACCGGTAAAACCCAGTTTACTAAATCGCTGGTCACACAGTTGATGCGTAATCAGTCCTCTAACGTTGATGGTAAACCTATCGGTTTGCTGATCTTCGACTACAAATCAGACTATGTGGATGAGGCTTTTCTTGATGCTACGGGCGCGAAAAAGTACAAGTTATTTAAGCTGCCTTATAACCCCTTATCTCTGTTTGGCGACACGCCAATGCTACCAATCCACACCGCTGGTGGACTATCGGAAACGATGGCGAAAGCCTATGGGCTGGGCCATAAACAGCAGCTCAAATTAGAAAATCTGATTTTAGAATGCTACGAAGCGGCAGGTATTTCGCCGGAAGATCCGGCAACATGGTCACGGACTGCGCCGACGATTGAAGATGTATGGCAGCGCTTCCTCGATCAGGAGAAGGTCGAAGAAGATTCGCTTTACGCAGCACTTTCTAAACTGGCGCGTTACAAGATATTCGAAACTATCCCGGAGAAGATGACCAGCTTGTACGAATTGATTGACGGCGTCACTGTGATTGAACTGGCTGGCTACCCGCCAGAAGTGCAAAACCTGGTGGTTGCGCTCACGCTGGATCTGTTTTACGCGCAGATGCAAAAGCGCGGTAAACCGGTGGTGCGGGGGGATTATCGTCAGCTCACCAAAATGATTCTGGTGGACGAAGCCGATAATTTTATGCGCCAGGATTTTTCCAGTCTGCGTAAGATCCTAAAAGAAGGCCGTGAGTATGGCGTTGGTGCGATCCTGTCAACGCAGGAGATTACTCACTTTAAAACCGGGGAAAATAATTATGCCTCTTATATTTTAACGTGGGTAATCCATCGTGTGTCTGAGATTAGGAATGCGGATATTAAGGCGGTATTTAACGTCGATGATAAAGGTGAGCAGGAGTCTTTGATGGGACAGATTCGACAGCTTGAGAAGCATTTTAGTCTGTATGTGGATGGGGATAAACGTGTCAAGAAGATGCGTGACCGGGCTTTTTGGGAGCTATAAATGACAATTGTTGATTCAATAAAATGTGCGCTTAGTTCTCTTGGTAAACCATCGACATCTGCCGAAATTTACCAAGAAATTATGGATAATAACTTATACGAATTCGGGGCTAAAAACCCACAATCCTTGGTTAGAGGTAAATTGAGAACTCACACTTTAGGATTAAATTTTCCTAGTGCGAGCCCAAATAAATTTTTCAAAATCCATTCTGGAGAGGGGAAAAATACGCGGTATGTGAATTTAGAGAGTGCTGTTGTCGAAACTGTAGTTATTCCTGAAGTCACAACTAAAAAGCAAAGTATAGCGAACACAATACTTCTTTTTTTTAAGAACAGAAGGGATAGAATTATTGAAAATAAGGATGCTCATGTAGTTACGCTGCATGAGTGTTGGTGGATGCTTTTTGGCTCTTTTATTCCAATAATTATGGACTCTCTATTTAGAGTATGGTGTTTGAAACTTTCAATATGGGAAGCATTATCACAAAACATAAAAGGTGGGGAAGTCTTTTTATTTACTTCTGCACTGATAACTCCTTTTTTTTATTTTTTGGTTAAAAATTTATCAAGTAATAATAAAGAAGGGGAAGAGTTACCTTATATTGGCTGGGTGTTTACCTTGACTATATTATCATGGTTGTTTGGTTTGGCTGCATTCATATATTATAGGACGGGTTCTATTCTTGCAGGAGAAAGTGATTCTGTTTTATTGCGGAATTTATTTTCTGCTGAGCTTGGTGGTTGGGCATGGTTGATATATATTGTATCCCTTCTCATATGGTATTATTCAGCATATATGAATAACAAATCGGCAAAGACGTACTACAAGATAAGACGTAACCAAATTGAGAAGTTGTCTGCAGCTTATGGCGAGGTTAGAGGATAATATAATGAAATCGATAAAAATAAAAGCATTAAAAGTATCTCAGCCAATAGGTGATTTTTATTGTGGGAAGATTAAAGCTAGGGATTTAGTAAAGATAACCTATTCGGATGTTAGGCGAATGTCTAACTTAGAAAACCGTGAGCTTGATGACTATATAGGGATTCAACGCCCTCTTATAGAATCTAGAGTGAAAGCTATTCGTAGCTTTATCTCAGGTGTTGACTCATCTTTTCCGAATTCAATAATTATCGCAATGAATTCAGAAAACGTTAATTGGGATGAGAATGATGATTATTTTACTATCACGCCTAATGAAGATGGTGATTTCAACAAGCTTGCTAAAATTTTAGATGGTCAGCATCGCATTGCTGGTTTTGATGAAAATAATGTCAGATTTATAAATGAAGTTGGCGATGAGTTAGATTTTGAACTATTAGTGACAATATTTATTGATGCTGATATATCAACGCAGGCTAATGTTTTTTCTACAGTGAATTTGGCACAGACAAAAGTCAATAAAAGTTTAGTCTATGATTTGGAATCATTAGCGTACTCAAGAAGCCCTGAAAAAACATGTCATGACATTGCTGTTCTTTTAAATAAAGAAAAAAAAGGTCCATTCGAAAAAAGAATAAAAAGGTTGGGTGTGGCAACTCCTGACGTATTAAATGAGACATTAACACAGGCAGCTTTTGTTGAAAATCTCCTAAAACTTTTAACCTCTGATGCTAAATCTGATAGAAATTATTTTCTGGCGAAAGAAAAAGGAGGAAAATTAGCTAAGGAGTATAGATTAGAACGCGTTGATGAAAAAAATCTTATTAAATATCCATTGCGTCAAAGTTTTATAACGGAACAAGATTCTGTTATAGCTGCAAATGTTTCTAATTTTTTTAGTGCAGTGATGTTCCTTTGGCCAAACGCATGGGCTAAATCAAATAAAACATCATCTTTAAATAAAACTATTGGACTAATTGCTCTCTTTAGAGTTTTAAAAGATATACTTTCGTATATGAATGAACGATATGGTTTAAATCCCTCGAGAGTATTATCGGTTGACGATTATCAAGAAATCCTTGACGGTGGTGTTCTTGAGGAAAATGAATTCATGCAATTAGATGCCGTGTCAAAAAGTTCGAAAATAATTTATGACATGATTTGTGAAAATTTAGCTCTGTATGAAGATGATGATTCTTAATTATTTTCATTGAGATATTTAATAAGTATCGATTGCTCAATTGAGCAATCGATACTTTCATTTCAATATCGTATTATTGAATGTTATTTATTAATTGTAATAAACTCCGATGATTCCTCAATGCAGCAATCCCATCCTCAACGTGTGCCGCCCACGCCTTAATCATCGCCTTCTGCTCTAGTTGCGGATAAAGCATCTTTAACACCAATTCCGTAGCTTGCAGCGTTTCCCCAAGCCACGTAATTTTATCCAGCACCAGCGTACCATCCAGCTTCTTACTATCTCTCTCCGGCGAATAGCGAAACTCACTCTCCACCGAGCGGAAAAATGCCAGCCGGGCAGCAACATTGGGTGTAATCCCAGTATATCCTTTTAACTTTTTAAGCTGATCTTCAGTCTGACGGCTAAGCGCCATTCGATTTGGGAGCATCAGATGGCCTCCTTAGTTAATTCCCAGAAATAACCAGGTTTCAGCGTAGATGATTTAGTATGCGCATTAAACACAATCTCATAAGCATGAGAGATATCATCACGCAACTGATCGACAAAATAACGCTCATCGACTTCCGTATCAGTGGATAATAATACAACCTGATGACTGGCTTCCGGGAAGTAGTGGTTAATCAATTTATCCCGATGCTGAGAGTCCAGACGTCCCAGTGGCGTATCAATGATCACTGGTAAATCTCGGCCAGAGGTTTTCGCCAGCGCCTCAAGAATAGCAATTGCATAAATCTGTTTTTCACCAGCAGAAAGTAACTTACGGTTAATTACTGATCCATTCTCATCAATTAATTCAACATCAAACGTTTGAGGGTTGATATGCGCACTAAGTTGTAAATCCTCTTTGCGAGCCAACTTACGGTAAGCAAGTTCAAAGTTTGTAGACAGCGTTTTAACTCGAGCCTGGGTTAATACATCACTGTAGCGATCGAGTAAGTTTATCGTTTCCTGAGCATTCTTAAACGCACTACTATAACTGTACTGATAACGAGCGGCATCATGCGCTTTTTGAATCTGGCGAACACAATCCAGTTGCTGCTGTTTCGTGCGTTTAGCATCTTCCAGCAATGACCGATATTTCTGCAATTGGGCTTCGCGCTGCCTATCCAGGTCACGTAATTTCTCAAAGAGATCCATCAGCTGATCATCTTCAGGAGCACGGGCAATATTAGCAGCCGCTTGTTCTAACTGTTGTTCAATCTCAGATAACTGTGTGCGATAAAGCTCAAAACGCTGCCATGCTCTTTTACTATCTATCTCAATAGACTGTTGAAGCATACCAGCTTCACGCTCAGAGATGTCAAAGAGCAAATCACCTTTTGGTTTCGTTGCCATATAATCTTTTAGATTATCGGTAATCGCTTCAGCTGCTATTTTGCCAGTCCCCGCAGAACGAAATGCAATATCATTTCTGAGTTGCGTTAAAAACTGGCTCAGCTCTTTTTCAAAGCTTTTTGCCTGTTTAATCTGCGTTTCATCAGCAATTTGTTGCAGCAAACGAGACAAAATAGTGGGCGCAAGCGCATAAGGTAGCGAGCCATCGCATTCTTGTCTCAGTGCTTTTTCCAGATGTTCTTTATCTTTTAGCAGCGTTTCGACTTTCTGTTTTTCCTGCGCTTTAGTCTGGGCAAAAGCGCCCCCCTGAGCATTTAGCAAGCCTTCATAACGGGTTATATCTTTAGACAGGAACTCAATCCGCGATTTGGCAAAATCGGCGCTTTCCAGCAGTGCTTCTGTCTGGCAGGCTAATTCTTTACTCTGTTTTTCAAGCTCTGTAATCTGTTGTTGCTGAGAACTTGCTAGCTGGCTGGATTGCTGACGCTTAACAAAAATCATTAAATCGTTACGCAGTTTAGAGATGAGATCCAGCCCCAATAAGCGTCGTACGGCAGTACGTAAAATATTACCGGATTCGTCCTCAGCAAGTTCTGCAATTTTCTCGCCATCGAAAAAGAACAAATCAGCAATGCCATGCGGAATTAACTCATTTAGAAATCCCTGGCACTGATCGTAATCCAGCTCACTGAGTGGCTGCCCATCCTGTTGCAGAGAAAGGCGGTCTCTCTTCCCCTTTTTCCAGGTTCGCGTAACGGTAAATTCGGCCTCATGACCGCCTTTATTATAGGTAAACGTCAGTTCTACAGATGCTTCTTCCGGCTGCTCAATATAGTACGCGCCGTTATGAATCAATGCGCTGAGTTGTTCGATATACTCTTGCTGTTGAGTCGCTAGCCCAAACGCCAATCGTCCATACAACGCTATGCGGATCGCCGATAGGATAGACGTTTTCCCTGCGCCGTTTAAACCACCAAACAGCACAATAGGTCGTGGATTCAAATCGTGCGGACGCTTTCTGGGTGCCAGATCAATGGTATGTGTACCGTTAAATACCCGAAAATTATGTAATACCAGCTGTTTAATGAGCACGTTATTTATCCTCCCCAATCAGTAACGAGGATTCACTGGCATCAACAATTCTGCGCTGTAAAACCTGAAGTTCAGCTTCCAGTTTTGTAAGTTCTTCCTGATGAATATCCCGTTCAACTCGTTTTTGCAGAGTGACTTGTTGTTGTTCAATTTCTTCGAGAGTGCCCCAGTCCTGCTTTAAAATCGTGCCAAGTTTGTCAAAAATGCCCTGACGACGGCTTAACCCTTCCATTGAAACTTCCAGCTCAATGAGTTTCATCACCATTTCAGGCACAACGTCAAATCCCTGTGCTATCTGCACCAACAGATCTGCATCGCTGGCATCAAAGCGTGACTGATCGTCCACCACCCAGTCTAAATCCTGCTGATACACTTCGCGGTAAATACCCGGTAGCGTGTCATACCAGTCTGGTTCATTAGGATCTTTCAACCACTCCTGACGAATCGCATGTAGCTCTGGTTTGGTAATTAACGTAATGGTATGGCCCTGAGCATTTAAATCGCGCTCAATCTCCAGCAATTCTTTGAGCCATTGCTGACGATATTTTAGCCAGTAAGGACCAGGAACATGCTTACGCTCAGCCCCCGGCTCATCACTTTCTTTAGCGTACTGATAGCTCACCTTCCCGGTGCGACGCTTATAGTTTCGAAACGTGTCTTTATTCACCGGATCAGTGGTAAACGCCAGCAGATCACGATATTTCAGCAACGGAGACATCCATTCTTCACCGTTTTTGATCAGGCTTTCCATCGCCTTATCTTTAGTGACAACGGTACAAGTCCAACAGCCAAAACGCGAGTTGCCGCAGGAAGGGGTACTATCATCAATTACCAGCGGGCATTCACCCTGTGCGGAAGAATCCATATATAACGTCCACAGTGGACGGTTGTTTCCACCCCACGGGCTTTCCCACTCGTCGATATCTTCGGGAGCATATCGGAATGCACCGCGTAATAGTTTCCAGACGTCTTCCACATCCCAAGTATCAATGGGGGTATAGATAAATGCATTTGCCAGCGTGGTGTGTCGGGCCAAGCGGGAGCCATCAATCTTGTGCTTTGCGATCACCTGCGCACGAGAAGCACTTTCGCTACTGCGCGAACCCAGTACGACGATAACTTCATCAAACTGGCTGACCTTATCTTTAATAAAGTCACTCACCGGATTGATTTTCATGCGCTCGGTGCACCAACGGAAACTCCGGGTTGGAGCCGGATAACCTTTCCCCAGCAAATTGACCCAGAAGGTTTCATTCGTTTTAGGTGTTACTGCGTGTTGAGTGATCGGCAAGCCGTTACGCTTCGCCCCCGCCTCAATCTGCAACATCGTTTTCTTAATCAGATCCACGACTACCGGCGTTTCGACCAGCGTATCGGACGACACCACAAAAACATCTTTGCTGCGCATTTCCGGGGGCAGGCCGAGCAAGGCCAGATACACCAGCGTGATCACAGCGGAAGAATCTTTCCCACCGCTGTAGCCAATCACCCACGGACGTTTATCCGCACAATAAATTCGTTGAACCTCAGCAACATATTCGGCCAGAGGACGTCCGGCGAACTGTTCCTGATTAATAAAATCTTCGTATTCGGCCAAATCATAGGCCTGAACTAATTTACTCATGAGACAACCATTTGAGCTTCAAGCTCCTGTTCTTCAGGAGTGAGGGGAATTGAGAGTGCGGTTTTTAGCGCATTGCAGGTTAACTGGATCGCGGTACTGGTTTTACTCAACTTCCCATGCTGCATCGCTCGCTTGATGAGGTCCGGATTGTTTCTACGCCAGTTAAATGTTTTGAGTGCAGCGATTTTCTCCGGCCATTGCTCAGGATAATCCGTCAGCAGGGTATATCCTAGTTGCCCAAGTGCCTGCAATCCAATGCCATGAGCGTGAACATAATCTTGTCGCAATTGAACCGGTGAAACTTCCTTTTTAGCCGCTAATTGCCAATCAGGCATTACACTAAAAATAGCCTGCCAATATTGGGTAGCAATGTGGGTGCATTCCTCAAAGTTATCCTCTTTGGGATCTTTGCCCAACAATGCGCGGGTAGCCTGCTTGATGCTGCTCAACGTAAATAGCTTATTCGACCTCTGGCTAATGCCAGATTTTTCCAGTTCCGTCATCCCAACAAACGGCTCTACTGACATTGCCAGATAACGCGCCAGATTCGAACAGGCATCGCGATGATCGTATAGCGACGCCAGCGATGGGCTGGGGCGAATGGCGTATTTATTCAGATCGGCGAACATCTGCTGGCTACGCTTTAAGCCTTCATCGACAAAGAACAACACCGGGATATTATCCTGGCCCAGCTCCGGACGAGCGTCTAAAGCGTCTTCAATCGCTTTACGGCGATGTTGTCCATCATTGATTAGAATTTGCGCATCCATTGGTACGCACAACGTCCCCAGATTGTTAGAACCTGGAAACTCATCAAATTGAACGTCTACGGCAATGGAAGCCGTCAGAGCTGAAAACACATAATCTTTAGGGTTTTCCAACAAATAACGTACCATCTCGGGAATGCGCGATTTATTTAGCGTGCGCTGTGCGCGTAATTCCGGTGGCACATCATTTTCATCAAAACTGAATATTTTCGGGATGATACGCATCGGGCATGTGGCGATATAGAAAGGGCGACCAGCCTGAATGCCACGTATAGCCGGAAACGAGTAGCAGTAATCTGCATCAACACTAGCCATGCTGTAATCCATAAAAGCATAAGGTGAATTTTGTTACGTTATATTTTACGTAACACTGGCTAGAAATTACAGCTTTTTCACGTAATAAATTGCGTACCACCTTTCAATATACCCGCAATTTTGCTCTATAACCCAGAGCAACCGTGCAGACATGCTCTGTACTTCTGTAGAGCGCTAACGCATAAGCTTTAGCGAAGCTGCTCATGCGATCACAGACTATATCATCGGGTATTACAGCTCGCTAAGACCGCATGACAATAACGGCGGGTTGCCCCCAAACGAATCGGAACACCGCTACTGGAAAAACTCTAAATCGGTGGCCAGTTTAAGTTGACCACTTCAGATGGGCTGTTGGCCCTCGAATCTACTTGTCTATTAGCATCGGCATGACAAATACCATGCACCCTTCTAACAAAAGACATAAGAAAAATACATATGTATAAAGTGAGTGTAATTTATTCTGTCACTTCAATATTTCCTTTCGCCTAAGATTGCCCGCAACTATTCCCCATGCAGTACGATTGTTTTGGTTTAAATTATTGAATTATATGCAAATTATTGGCGTCCGCCCATGCTGGTTCCTGTAAAGAACATGACTCCATACGACATCATTTCTAATTTTCTCCAGTTCAAAAAATCTACATACGTCACAAATGCTTTTACATTTGATAATGTATAGTTGTCACATGACAAGTTGATTATCATTCTGTGTAGACAAGGAGAACTGTTATGACGGATTCAATTCCATCAGGTTACAAGCCGCTGACATGTGACACGCTGCCGGGTTATCTCTCGTCCAGACTGACCCCTTCATGCGAACCGGGAGGGTTACCTGAAGAGTGGAAAGTTTCAGAAGTGGGGGACGGAAACCTGAACATGGTGTTTATCGTTGAGGGGACACATAAAACCATCATTGTAAAACAAGCTCTGCCCTGGCTTCGCGCAGGGGGCGAAGGATGGCCTTTATCTCTGAGCCGTGCGGGCTTTGAGTACAACGTCTTATGTCAGGAAGCCAAGTACGCGGGTCACACACTGATTCCGCAGGTCTATTTTTACGACCCGGAAATGGCGCTGTTTGCCATGGAGTATCTGACTCCTCACGTAATTCTGCGTAAGGAACTGATTAACGGTAAAAAATTCCCTAAGCTAGCTGAAGATATCGGCAGATTTTTAGCACAAACTCTCTTCAATACGTCTGACATTGGCATGTCAGCAGAACAGAAAAAAGCGCTTACTGCCGAGTTCGCGTTGAATCATGAGCTGTGCAAAATTACGGAAGATCTGATCTTCACAGAGCCCTATTACAACGCTGAACGGAATAACTGGACTTCTCCTGAGCTGGACGATGCCGTCCATAAGGCCTGGGCTGATGTAGAGATGATCCAGGTTGCCATGCGTTATAAGTACAAATTTATGACAGAAGCGCAGGCATTGTTACATGGCGACCTTCATTCAGGCTCAATCATGGTGACCGACACGGATACCAAAGTGATTGATCCGGAGTTCGGTTTCATGGGGCCAATGGCGTTTGATATCGGCAACTATATTGGCAACCTCCTGCTGGCGTTCTTCTCACGCCCTGGGTGGGATGCGAATGAGCAACGTCGCGCTGACTATCAGGAATGGCTGCTTCAGCAGATTGTCCAAACCTGGTCCGTTTTCACCCGGGAGTTCCGTCAACTCTGGGACAACAAAACACAGGGCGACGCGTGGCCGACAGAAATGTATCAACAGAACAGGGCCGCTCTTGAGGACGCACAGGATCAGTTTTTTGCCACGCTGCTTGAAGATTCCCTGGTGAATGCCGGCATGGAAATGAATCGCCGGATCATTGGTTTTGCTGGCGTTGCCGAGCTGAAACAGATTGAAAATACAGAGCTTCGCGCAGAATGTGAACGACGTGCATTGACCATGGCGCGCGATCTTATCGTCAATGCCCGCCAGTTTAAAAATATGGATTCCGTCATCCAGTCTGCGAAGGTTAAGTAAGAGGTCATTATGAATATTAAAGGTAAACACTACCGTACGGTCTGGGTTTCCGGGGATGGAAAAGCGGTAGAAATCATCGATCAGACTAAGTTGCCTTTTAAGTTCGAGGTGGTGGCGCTTACCTCTGCGGAAATGGCCGCTACGGCTATTCAGGAGATGTGGGTTCGTGGCGCTCCGCTTATTGGTGTCGTTGCAGCCTATGGTATCGCGCTGGGAATGAATCACGATGCCAGTGACATGGGTCTGCAGCGTTACTATGACCTTCTTATCAAAACTCGACCAACGGCAATTAACCTCAAATGGGCTCTCGACAGGATGATAGCCACACTGAAGGATCTCTGTGTATCAGAGCGCAAGGATGTGGCTTGGGCGCTGGCGGCAGAAATTGCCGAGGAAGATGTCGCGTTGTGTGAACAAATTGGATTACATGGTGCAGAAGTCATCAGCGAAATAGCCCAGAAAAAACCGGCCGGGAGTGTGGTCAATATCCTGACACATTGTAACGCAGGCTGGCTGGCGACTGTAGACTGGGGAACAGCGCTTTCTCCCATCTACAAAGCGCATGAAAACGGAATCCCTGTTCACGTCTGGGTGGACGAAACGCGGCCACGTAATCAGGGCGGACTCACGGCATTTGAACTGGGCTCACACGGTATTCCTCACACCCTGATCGCCGACAACGCGGGTGGCCACCTGATGCAACACGGTGACGTTGATCTCTGCATTGTTGGGACCGATCGAACCACGGCCAGAGGGGATGTCTGTAATAAAATTGGTACCTATCTTAAGGCGCTGGCGGCCCATGATAACCATGTTCCCTTCTACGTCGCGTTACCTTCTCCCACTATTGACTGGACTATCGAGGACGGAAAAAGCATTCCGATTGAGCAACGTGACGGAAAAGAGCAGTCCCATGTCTATGGGATAAACCCTCAGGGAGAATTGAGCTGGGTCAATACCGCCCCTGAAGGAACCTGTTGTGGGAACTACGCTTTCGACGTCACGCCTGCCCGATACATTACCGGCCTCATTACTGAGCGCGGAGTCTGTGCTGCCAGTAAGTCAGCGCTGGCGGATATGTTTGCTGACCTGAAGAGTAAAGCACTCCAGGATGAGCAGCATTAAAACGACGACCACTGCTGTTAAGGAGCAGGAATGGAAAGGATTAAGTTAGCAGAAAATATCATTTCCACTTGTCGGGAAATGAATGCGTCAGGTCTTAATCAAGGAACATCAGGTAATGTGAGTGCCAGGTATACCGGTGGCATGTTGATTACGCCGAGTGGGATCGCTTATTCAAAGATGACGCCGGACATGATTGTCTTTGTAGACGATAAGGGAATACCTGAAGCGGGTAAAATACCATCAAGTGAATGGTTATTTCATCTGGCGTGTTATAAAGCCAGACCAGAATTGAATGCTGTCATACATACGCATGCGGTGAATTCTACGGCGGTGGCAATACATAATCATTCAATTCCGGCCATTCATTATATGGTGGCGGTATCGGGGACGGATCATATTCCCTGTATTCCCTATTATACCTTTGGCAGCCCTGAACTGGCCGACGGTGTATCTAAAGGGATCAGAGAAAGTAAGTCCTTGCTGATGCAGCACCACGGTATGCTGGCCATGGACGTCACGCTGGAAAGGACGTTGTGGCTGGCGGGTGAAACCGAGACGCTGGCTGATTTATACATCAAATGTGGCGGATTACATCACGATGTTCCCGTTCTGTCTGAAGCCGAAATGACCATTGTTCTTGAAAAATTCAAAACGTATGGTTTGAAAGCATAATTACAGCTTTATTTTAATTAATAACATATAGCAGCCATTCGCGGAATGGCTGCAATCCCCTCTGTCCACAACGATTGATTATAACTACCACAAGGAGTTATTTATGTTTATCGTGGAATCGTATGCTGTCGCCATAATAATGTGTTTTATTACCATGATTTGCTGGGGTTCATGGGCGAATACAACCAAACTTGTCAGCAATAAAAAATGGGAGTTCCCTTTATTCTATTGGGATTATTCAATTGGATTATTGCTGTGTTCTTTGTTATTTGCCTTCACGCTGGGTTCTATGGGCGAAGCCGGTCGCAGCTTTATACCTGATATTCAGCAGGCGAGCAGCAGTAGTCTGATGTCGGCAATACTGGCAGGGATTATCTTCAATATTTCCAATATTCTTCTGGTCGCTTCTATTAATCTTGCCGGTATGGCGGTAGCTTTTCCGGTGGGCGTGGGGCTGGCACTGGCTCTGGGTGTGATCACCACCTATATCGGCAATCCGCAGGGCGATCCGCTCATTCTGTTCCTCGGTGTCGCCTGCGTTGTGATCGCCATTATTTTTACCGCGATAGCCTATGGTCGTGTCACTCAGGAGGCGGATAAATCTCGCCGTAACAAAGGACTCATCACTGCCATTCTGGCGGGTATCATCATGGGATGGTTTTTCCGCTTCCTGGCGGACTCCATGTCTGACAATTTCAGCCAGCCTGCCAGCGGTCTGATGACGCCATACTCCGCACTTGTTCTGTTTGCCGTGGGGCTGTTTTTGTCGAACTTTGTCCTTAACACGCTGGTCATGAAAAAGCCTATTTCAGGAGAACCGGTCAACGGGAAAATGTATTTTTCCGGGAGTTTACGGGATCATGTGTGCGGCTGGCTGGGCGGTATGATTTGGTGTGTCGGTCTGGCATTCAGTCTGATTGCGTCTGGTCAGGCGGGTTATGCCATTTCCTACGGTCTGGGACAGGGTGCCACGATGATTGCCGTGATCTGGGGGGTCTTCATCTGGAGAGAATTTGCCAGTGCGCCAGCCGGAACCAATAAACTGCTGCTGACCATGTTTATTTCATACATTGTGGGTATTGTTCTTATTATCGCCGCTAATCAATAAAATCCTGCCCCATATCCACATGGGGCAGTTGTTCATTCTTTTAGTGTGGTAATTCACACGCCAGCAAAAACTCTGCCGTTCCTTCATCAACAATCAGGTCCGTGACATATCCTCCCAGCAGGGCACCCAACGTTGCGTCATAGCCTCTTTCCCCACCTGCAAGGAAGATCTTCCGTTCAATCTGCCTTAACTGAGCCAGACTGATTCCCAGAATACGCTGGTCAACATCAGCCACGACGGGCATCCCTTCCTTGTCATAGAAGCGGCCACAAATGACACCTACTGCGCCTAAATCCCGATACGTCTGCATTTCCTTCTTATTCAGCACGCCCACCCGAATCAGGGGATTTTCATCAAGCGCGTTACCCACGACAAAAAAGGCTTTCGTACAGCGAGTCAGAACGTCAAAATTCGATCGAATAATAGGCTCTGCCTGTAACTCCATGGCCAGTCTGGCGCTTGATACCACGGCGGGCACGTGCAGCGAGGCGACACGGCCTGAAAGCTTGTAGGCGATTTGCGATGAGGATTCAATAATCGTCAGGTCTGGTTGAGAGGGCATGGAACCGAGCATCTGAATAACGGTGACATTTTTACATGACTTCGGCGTCATGGTTTTGCTCATCTGATGGATTGTTCTTCCCCAGGCAACCCCCAGCACATCACCATTCTCAATCACCTGATTCAGATACATGCCACCGGCACGTGAAAGGCGAGTACGCATCAGCTTTGTATCATCACGTTTTCCGGCATGTTCGCCATCAGGCACGATGATCACTCTCTGGAGATCGAATTTATCGCGAATTTGCAAAGCAGCGTCGATAGAGCCAAAGACATTCACATCCAGGTTGATATGAACCAGTCCATTTTCCCGGGCTGTTTGCAGGTATTTGACAACCGTGACGCGGGACACCCCCATGATAGCTGCAACTTCAGTCTGGCTTTTGCCTTCCTGATAGTACAGCCATGTTGCATGAAGTACGGGATCATCATTGAACAGGCTGCTGTTTGTTTGATCTCTATCCACTTTTGTATACCTGTATTAAACCGGGGAAATGCTCATCTTAACCCTGTTTACCCGGAGAGTTGATGCAGATTGCCAGTGGCATGATTTTATACAGATATTTTATTCTTTTACATGAAATAAACCAGCATACCATTTGAGCGATCGCCCTCTGTTCCCCCCATACTGTAAAGCCGGAGACATGCTCCGGCTTTACAGTATTACTGAGAGTACACCCTTCCAGCATAATCAATGGTTCGCCGGTTGCGGATTCGTTAGAGGTGATGAAATGTCTGTTGCCGGTATTGACGAGGTAAAACTTCAGCATGTGCATGTTGGCACCTTCGCAAGGACGTTACGCGCAATGCTGTATTCAGTTGACCGTTGCCATCGAGGGTGCGAAGGATTTGGCGAACATAGTATTGCCTCCTGCCAGACAATTCGCAGGCGTAAACCGTCCCAGCAGGACTGACAGACACCGTGCGGTTGAATGGTTTAAAGGTGTTATGAGGGTGGGAGTAGTGTTGTTCTCACACAATGAGATGCTGGCGTAAAAAATTGCTTTACTTAGAGACATTCTTACGTGGCCGTCCACTCGAAGGTCGTTCGGGGACCTCATTGCAACCGAACAACGGCATCCCCTGTTTTTGCTGAATTTTGGTCATATACGCCAGTACCTGTCGGATGTTGGTGATACTGTCCGGATCGCTGTAACGTACCGGAATGTTGATGTTGGCCTCGTAATGCTCTTTAAACTCACATCTGTGATACCAGCCTTCCCGGTCAGTGATATCACTCCAGTACAAACCGGCTTGCTGCGCCCAGGGATAGGTATTCTGAGTTTTACTACCATCCAGCCAGAACACGACATGGGCATGGTAGTGGTGGTCTTCTGTCCATTCGATAACCCAGAAGAAACCGACCACCGCTTCGAGTTGCATCATACGGTTCATCAGCTTTCGGATATCCCATTCGAGCTGCTGGTGATCCTGCAGGAAAAACTTAGCGGTATGATCCTGGTAAAACAGATCTGTTCGGAATGCCCGCAGGCAGGAATAGCGCTCTACCATTTTGTCGATATGGTTGTTCAGGAGTGACTGTAGAAACCAGTCTGGCTCCCATCGTTGATTGTTTTGCATAGGATGAGTTTCTTTAGTGCTGGCAAGGGCCAGCCAGTGGAATGAACCAGGCCTTAAGGAAGGACCATGGCAGAGGGAGTTGTATGGATTAGGGAGGGTAGAAGTAAAAAGGAAGTGCCTATTAATTATATTAATTAACCTAAATTAATTTTCACTCCCCAATAACCCTCAAATCCCTTGCAGGACTATGGATGAAGCCTAACTCAGTGGTTCAGCTGTCGTCCGCCATGCAAAGCAGACATACTCGTCCATCATAATGGTCAGCGCAGGGTTTTCAGCCTGCCGGTCATTGATCCAGATATCCATCTCTTTGTCTTTTTTGAACCTGAGGTTGTCGGTCCAGTCATCAAGGCAATTCCCCAGCATCAAATCGTACCAGCACAGCCAGACCAGCTTCAGACGCAGCTCACTACCGCTGAACTGGCGGAACAAACTGATGAGCTTATTTGCCAGAGGGCGTTGTTTTAAACGCACGCACTCAGACAGCAAAATCCCCTCCAGCATGGGATGGTGAGCCAGCAGATGCTCCTGGGTAAATAAACTGACGCTCAGGTCTTCATTAACAGTCAGTGGGGCTGCTGCTCTACCATAAATAATCCGGTGCAGGCACTGGGGGACAATAGCAATAACCTCTTCCTCTCCCGGAAACTTAAGGCTGCCAACCGTCAGGGTATGATGGTGGTAGATATTCTGGTGACACATCCCCGATCTGACCGTCAGCTTCGTAAAATCAGTCAACCAGACCTGATAATATCTATAAAGTTCTTCGTAACGAGGCTTGTAATCTTTCATAGTTCATATTCCTTAAGGCTTAAATGACAGACAGCAGAAAACCTCCGGAGTAACCGGATAGTTATTATTCTGCTGAGGGTTTAGTCTGGTGGGAGGTTATTTACGGGACTGGTCGATTCTTTCCTGTAGCCAGTTTTCGACTTCGCTTTTTAACCATCGGGAGCTTCGGCCCAGCTTGATGGGTTTGGGAAAGACTCCATCCTTAATGAGCTTATAAATCCACTTATCTGTCATTTGCAGCAGACTGGTGATAAATGCCATGTCAACGAACTGGTCTTCGGTCAGTGAGGGGCGGGTAGTCATGATTTGTATCTCCGGTTAAGAAAGGTAAGCCGGATTAGTGAAGTTTGATAACGACCACTGCTCCGACATACCTACCGGGCTGATACGTAAAAAAAGCGAGGTACATTGACCTCCTGCCGCCTCCGGTCAACTGTAGGAAGTGGTCACCTCGTTTCATAACCGTTTTTTTGACCGCACGCCCGGGCCCGCTCAAACAAATACCTGCGCAGGAACAAGCCACTTATCACGATCTTTTTCCGTAAAGCCAGACATGAAAAAGCAAAGCAACCAAAGCTGGTAACACGATGAAAAAATCCGTAAAAAAATAGCTACAAAGCCCATTTTCATGCTGTTTAACCAATAAAATACCCTACGAATTTATTATGCTTTTGAATCATATTTTCTTTGTTTAATGTTTGCTTTCACTATGTGATCATCTGTACTTTATTCACTATATTGTTGATGTTAAAATTTTCTTAAATCAATACAAATGAAAATGATAATTATTTGAGAAATGAAAAATGAAAGTAGTGAAGGGGTTGGTAAGAGAACTAAATTGGTTAAAAAAAGAACAGCGAGCGTGTCACTTTTTTTTGTTCCATTTGATTACGGATTTTTCAGCACGGGCAAAACAGGGCATTGCTCTGCAGGTTAAGGACAGTTCAGATTTGAGCGAACAACAAGACTGGGCTCAATCATTGATGTCAGAGTTTGATGGCCCTTTACAGCAGGCAGAAGCTGGGGAGCTTCCACCTCCACCAGAATTACCAGAGGTATTAATTCCACAACCTGGTCATTATCTTGGAATTGAAACTGCACATGAAAAAACCGTGTCCCTGGAGAATTCTTCGATAGTAAATATTAATTTCATCGATGGTAAAAAAGTGGTTGACAGTAAAAATTCCAACAACCTTCCGCCAGTAAACTTAATCCATGCAAATGGTGTTTCTAATACGTATTCAAAGAACAGAAAAAATATACAAGATAGTTTTCTTAGTGTTATTGATCAATTACGCATCAGATATAGCACTAATAATCAGATCCTAAAATTAATATCTGAAATCACTGCCTTATGGACAGAGCAATATAACAGATTCCCGTCCCCTTTTTCCTGGCTTAATTATAAAAACAAAGATCATTGCCAGTGGCTTTGGGATGAAATGCATAAACGTTGTATTGGCATTCCATTTCAACCCCGGAATCAAACCCAGAGATGGAATTTTGTTATCGCGACATTCGATAACTGGAAAGGCTGGACAATACCTCAGGAGGAGTATTTAACAATAAAAAATCCAAAGCGAAAACCAGGAAAGCTACTATCTGGCGGTCTGGATCCAAGCAACAAAGAAATTGGACACAAAATGATCCTGCTTGAAGAACTCAAAAATGCATGGGAGCAAAAGGAAAGAAGAGCCAGAAGAGCGAAGGAACCAACCGCTGCGAAGTTGACAAAAGCGGCTCAAAAAAAGCTTGAGTTTATTGCGCACTTAGAGAAAAGCACATCAAAGGACATTCTTAATGACTTGATTAATAATGCTTTTAATGATGCGAAGAGTAAATCCCTGCAATCATAAAGCAATATGATGGTGACAATAAGCTTCATTCAAAATAATTTCAGACAGATATTATCTACGTGAATCCCCCGCCTCCTTAACCGGTGAGCGGGGATTTTTGTTTTTCACGCTGAGAACCCTGTATGACTAAACCTCACGGCCTTCAGGCCTTCGAACAACCGCTGGCGTCGCTGCCCGATACGCTTCGCCAGCTTATTCTTGAACGCATTCAGAGCCTCACCCACTACGAGCCGGTGATTGGCATCATGGGCAAAAGCGGGGCCGGTAAGTCCTCGCTCTGTAATGAACTCTTCCGGGGTGAGGTCTCCCCCGTCAGCGATGTGAACGCCTGTACCCGCGACGTACTGCGATTCCGGTTACGCAGCGGGCGTCACAGCCTGGTGGTTGTCGATTTGCCGGGCGTGGGAGAAAGCGGACAGCGGGACCATGAATATCGCGCCTTGTACCGGCGTATGCTACCAGAACTGGATCTGGTGCTGTGGGTCATGAAGGCTGATGACCGGGCGCTGTCGGTGGACGAGCAGTTCTGGTTCGGGGTAATGCAGCCTTATCAGCAACAGGTGCTGTTTGTGCTGAACCAGGCCGACAAAATCGAACCCTGCCACGAATGGGATACCCGTACCAGCACGCCTTCAGCACAGCAACGGGTTAATCTTCAGGAAAAGCAGGCCGCCATTGCTGCGATGTTTCGCCCCCGTCATCCGGTCTGTGTGGTGTCAGCCTGTAGTGGATGGGGCGTTGAGGAGATGGTGGCAACCATGATGCGCTGCCTGCCGGATCGAGCCACCAGTCCGGTAGCGACGCAACTGCATGGGAGGCTATGCACAGAGCCGGTAAAGTCGCAAGCCCGTAACGATTTCGGTGAAGCGGTGGGGAGGGTGTTTGATACGGCAGAATCATCGTCGCTCCTGCCCGCTCCCCTGAAAACTGTGATTCGTACCGTACGTGATGCTGTGTTATCGGTTGCCCGGGTCGTCTGGGACTGGATTTTCTTCTGACGCTATGCAGGCAAGGCAATAATGCGGGGACATACCCTGTCCGTTTATGGCGGATTTACACCGGGTAAAGAGCTGAATTCCCGGGCAGACCGCGCCCTTCCTCGAATCGACCGATTTAAAAAATCGTCTTTCTGTGTCCATACCCTGCCATACCCCCTTGTTACACTAATCCGCATCTTTTCAGTGAATTAGCTTACCGGAGAACGAAGTCTTATGACTCAGGCTGAACGTCGCCATGACCGGCTTGCGGTCAGACTGTCGATGATTATTGGTCGTCTGGTGGCGGGTGAAACGCTGGATATGTGCAAACTGGCCGCCGAGTTTGGTGTGTCGGTCCGCACCCTGCGCCGGGATTTCCGCGAACGGCTGATGTATCTGGACCTCGAGTATCGTCAGGGCCGGTGCCGTCTGCTGTCCGGCAGTCGCCAGCGGGAACTGGTAGTGATGACTTTTGCCCGCCAGTCAGGCGTCGAATCGCTGTTTCCGGAACTGGATGGTCATCTTGTCAGTTCACTTCTGAGTGGCTCGGGCGAATCTCCCTGTCTCATCTGGCAGGGGAGCCCTTCTCCGGCAGTCACCGATAGTGGAGTCTTTACCCGGCTGGTGAATGCCGTCCAGGAATGCAGGAAAGTGACCCTGCGATGTAACGGGTGTTGCTATACAGATGTCGCTCCCTACCGACTGGTTCTGTATGACGGTGGCTGGTATCTGACAGGAACGCACCAGACTCGCATCATCGCGCTGCCACTGGCGGATATTCGGGCTGTCACTTCCCATCCCGACAGTTTTACTCCTGAAGCCAATGTGCGGGACATCCTGTCTCGCTCCGAATTTTTACAAGCGCTACCTCATTTTAATGTTTTTCATTCACTGCTCGGTGACGGCAGTTACGGGCAACTTATCCATAAGGAACAGGTATGAAATTACTCACTTCAGCCTTAATGGCTATTGCCGTTGGGTTTAACATCAACCATGTGCAGGCTGATGTCTTCAGTGGCTTCCAGGGGAGTATCGATGGCGGGATCCCTGCCTACACTCGCGATATCAATGCGAACAATAAGCCTTACTGGTGTACCCAGCGTAAGTTGCTGCAGAAGAATTGTTCCGTTATCTCCATCTCTTCCAATAAGCGGGTTGCCATTGTTACCAGCCACACTGGTAGTAAGGCCTGCCCAGGTGGCTTCTACGGCGTCGTAGACCGTGCTAACGGTGACGCGATGGATGTCTTTCCAACCAAAGGTCAACTGAACATCGACCAGGTTTGTTCTACCGATTTTAAAGTGGGCTTTATTAATCCTACTAACCGTAACACCCTGGCGTCTGTTGCTTTGTACTACAAAGGCAAAATCGTCGAGGTTCTCGACTATTCAGAATAAAATAAAAAGAGGTGGTGTCATGAAACGTTACTTATCTGTCTTGTTCGCCGTACTGGCATTCACTGGCGTCGCACACGCGATCCCCAATATGTGGGCCAGCGGTTTTGGTATGGGCGTGACCGAATACATTATCAGTAGCCCTGAGAAGGTGATTTTTAACCTCAACTGCACCGGTAATCCGGATGAACAGAACATTCTGCAGCATGGCGTATTAGTGACCCTGCCTAATGGTACGATGCTGGATTCTCACGACGACGGGACGGAAATAACGGTCGTCATGGATAACAGTCAGTATCCGTTACCGTCATTCCTCGGCTGGCGAAACGGTGACAATGCCTGGGTGTCATTTATTGACGCGCTGGGTCAGTCGTCCAATTTCGATGTTTACGTCAACAATAATAAAGTTGGCTCCTTCAGTCCGGGTCTGAAGAATACGCAAAAAGAGCTGTCTGACCTCAGTGAGTGCCGGACCACACACTACAGCGATTAATTATTCACATTTCAGTCCGCTACAGCCCGCAACACACCAACACCAGATAGCAACAGGCCATGCTCCTTCGGGAACATGGCCTGTTTTGTTTTTATTTCATTATCAGATAAGGAGTTAGCCATGCGATTAGCCAGCCGCTTTGGCCATATAAACCAGGTACGCCGTGACCGGCCTCTGACTCACGAAGAGCTGATGAGTCATGTGCCCAGCGTGTTCGGGACTGACAAGCATGAATCTCGTTCAGACCGTTACACCTACATCCCGACCATCACCATCCTCGAAAGCCTGCAGCGTGAAGGCTTTGAGCCGTTCTTTGCCTGCCAGACAAAGGTTCGCGACCAGAGCAAGCGGGAGCACACCAAACACATGCTTCGCCTGCGTCGTGCCGGACAACTGACCGGCCATCAGGTGCCGGAAATCATCCTGCTCAACAGCCATGACGGCTCCTCAAGCTACCAGATGCTGCCGGGGCTGTTTCGTGGCGTCTGTACCAACGGCCTGGTCTGCGGTCAGTCGTTCGGTGAAGTGCGGGTACCGCATAAAGGGAATGTCGTCGAGAAGGTAATTGAAGGGGCTTACGAAGTACTCGGCGTATTTGACCGTGTGGAGGAGAAACGCGATGCGATGCAGTCGCTAACGCTGCCAGAACCAGCACGTAACGCCCTGGCGAATGCCGCGCTGAAGTATCGCTTTGGTGAAGACCACCAGCCGGTCACGGTAT